>Ga0210003_1003683_pt1 | contig 12361 bp, 4 predicted proteins | sample LantaG_FD_182804 | JGI IMG/M metagenome (GOLD analysis project Ga0210003, IMG submission 182804) | Deep subsurface microbial communities from Baltic Sea to uncover new lineages of life (NeLLi) - Landsort_02402 metaG (SPAdes) (version 2) | ecosystem: Environmental > Aquatic > Marine > Oceanic >...
CATTCATTTTCTTCTTTGGACGGCCGCCGGATCCGACGCGCAGCCGACGCCCCAGAAGCGCTTCCAGCTTGCGGATGAAGCTGTCGGAGCCTACCGGCCGGCCGCGGAGTGTGGTGCCGCGGATGGCGGCCACGAATAGTCCCACGCATTGCGGGCCATGCCCGCCCGCACGGGATTGCGCTCGACATAAAGCAGCGCCCGCGTCAGGTGGCTTGGCCCCAGCGGACACGAGAAGAACCGGTTCTGCCATAGATGCCCGCTACGGCCGTGCAGGCGGTTGACGTATCGCGTGTACCGGAAATGCGCCTGCCCCAGCGCCTTGCCGTCTTCGTTTTGCGGCACCGCCACCAGGTGCAGGTGGTTCGAAGGCAGTATGCCACGACGGCCAGCCCGTGCATCTCGCACTTTTCGGCGAGCAGCTCGAGATAAGACCGCCGGTCGTCCGCCGCGAACAACACATCCTGGCGGTTATTGCCGCGTTGGGTGACGTGATGCTCTACGCCGGGAATAATTGTGCGTGCCAATCGTGCCATAGCTGTAAGCTTACCGCTGAGGAGAGTGGGATGGAAGTCAAAACTGGTGTCTGTCCCCAATATTCCCGCGCCAGTTTGTGGCATGGAACGGTTGCACGGCGTACGTAGGGGCAGGCCGCACGGAATTCGGCCGACAGACCGGATTACGGGTGTTGCCTGCCCTCCGAGAAACGACACCAGACGGAGGGGGGGAATACCCGCCGCAGACCAGCCTCTGCCGAAGCGGCTACGGCTGGCTGCCGGCGTTCATCCCGCCCCTACGAAGAAACGAGGGCACAGCACTTGCCCGGCAGGGCAAGAACCCTTGGTTATGGAGGAATGACCCATCATGAACGACTGCACCGAACGAAACGCTCACAGGGATTCGGCACATCGAGCGGAACCGCTGATCATGAAGTACCGCACCCCAGCGGCGGACAGCGCCGAGGGATGGGAAAACGAGTCACTGCCGCTCGGCAACGGCTACATGGGCGCCAATGTGTTTGGCATCGTCGGGCGCGAGCGAATCCAGATCACCGAAAATTCGCTGGAAAATCCCGGCTGGCTGGGCGGCTTGAATAACTTTGCCGAGCTGTATATACGCTTCGACCATGGCGACGTGATTGACTATGAGCGCGGACTCTGCCTCGACGATGCCACCGCCTACTGCCGCTACACCTGCGGCGGAGTCGCCTACTCGCGCGAGGTCTTCGCATCGTATCCCGACAACGTGCTTGTGATACGGCTGACGGCGTCCCGGCACGGAGCCCTGTCGTTCATCCTCTGCCCTGAGATTCCATACATCAAGGACTATGCCATCAAGCCCGGCGATGGCGGCGGCAAGAGTGGCACGGTAACCGCTAACGGCGATACCATAGTGCTTGCCGGCAAGATGCATTACTACAACATCCAGTTCGAGGGGCGCCTGCAGGTGCTGCCGACTGGCGGCACCACTACAGTTGAAGATGGCGCACTGCGCGTCACCAACGCCGATAGCGCTTTGATTCTCTTTGCACTCGGCACGAACTATCGCCTCGTTCCCCACGTCTTCCTCGAGACGGACCCCAAAAAGAAGCTGACCCCGGACGACCCGGGCAAAAAAGTTGCCGATACTCTGGCGCTCGCTGCGGCAAAAGGCTATGACGCGCTCCGCGAGCGGCACCTCGCCGATTACCGCGCCCTGTTCGGACGCGTCACGCTCAAGATCGCCGGGCAACGCCCCGACGCTCCAACCGACGAGTTGCTCAAACGCTACGGCAAGGGCGAGTCCATCCCCTGCCTGGAGCAACTCTATTTTCAGTTTGGCCGCTACCTGCTGATCAGTTCCTCCCGGCCCGGCTGTCTGCCCGCCAACCTGCAGGGCGTGTGGAACTGCCACGACCAGTCGCCCTGGGGCAGCGGCTACTGGCACAATATCAACGTGCAGATGAACTACTGGCCGGCATTCGTCACCAATCTGGCTGAAATGTTCACCGCATACGCCGACTTCTTTGAAGCCTTCCGCCCGCAGGCTCAACTCCTTGCCAGCGACTATGTGCGACAGCATAATCCGGAAAACTTCGACAACCGGCCCGGCGCCTGCGGCTGGACTATCGGCACCGCCAGCTATGCCTACGAGACGTCCGGTCCCGGCGGTCACTCCGGACCCGGCACCGGCGGATTGACCTCCAAACTGTTCTGGGACTGGTACGACTTCACCCGTGACACTGCCATCCTGCGCGATATCGCCTACCCCGCCCTCCTGAGCATGGCACGCTTCCTCACCAAGACCGTGCGCGAGTATGACGGGCGCTGCCTTGCATCGTTCTCAGCATCGCCCGAGCAGATGCTCAGCGGTCCATGGTCGCCCAACGGCAAATACTATCAGACGGTCGGCTGCGCCTTCGACCAGCAGATGATCTACGAAAATGGACGCGACCTGCTGGCGTCGGCGGCCTTGCTTGGCGAACGCAATGAAACGACGGATATCCAGCAGCATCAGATCGACCACTACGATCCCATACAGATAGGCTGGTCGGGACAGATCAAGGAGTATGAGGAGGAGAAGTTCTACGGTGACATCGGCGAATACCGCCATCGCCACATATCGCAGTTGATGGCGCTCTACCCCGGCACACTCGTCACCCGATCGACTCCCGCCTGGCTCGACGCCGCAAAATTGACGCTCAACGAGCGAGGCGACGAATCCACCGGCTGGGCTCTGGCTCACCGGCTCAACGCGTGGGCGCGCACCGGCGACGGCAACCGCGCTTACAAACTCCTGCGCGAACTCCTGGGCCGCCGCACACTGCCCAACCTGTGGGACACCCATCCGCCCTTCCAGATTGACGGCAATTTTGGCGGCACCGCAGGCATAGCCGAAATGCTGCTGCAGAGCCATGAAGGATTCATCTCAGTGCTGCCGGCACTGCCGGATGCCTGGCAGGAAGGCAGCTTCAGCGGGATGTGCGCACGGGGCGGATTCATTCTGGCCGCGGAATGGCAGGATGGCACAGCCAGCCGCATCCGAGTCCGGAGCCTGCACGGCGGGCAAGTTCGACTCGCTTCCGCGGGCATCGGACCAGCCGCCGTGAAGAATGCCGCCGGGCACACCGTTGACCCGACGAGCACGGGCGCCAATCTCATCGCCTTTGATACCATGCCGGGCGGCGAGTATATCATCACCGGCCTGCGACCGGACAAACCTCTCGCCCCGCCACGCAACCTGAACGTCGACCGTGATCGCATTCTCCTCACATGGCAAGGCGAACCGGGGCAGGTGTTCAATGTCTATCGGGCCGTGGACGGCGCACCGGTTTACGAGAAGCTTGCAGAACGACTTTCCACGTGCGAATTTCAGGACCGTGGCCTTGATCTCTCTGCATGTGAGATAGCGACATACAAGGTAACAGCCTGTCGCCCCAACGGCAGCGGGGAAAGCGACGGCCCCGTGCATACAATCAACCATGCAACGCAGTTGGACCTCGAGCGCTACCGGCACCGCATTCGGCAACTGAATGCCTGAACCTTTTGAAGGCTCATTCGATGCGCTGCGAATCGCTGCCCGCACTGCTCTGCCGCCGCCACCACAAACGTATCCGGCTTGGACTTGATCCTGCTTAGCCGGTGGTTTGGCATAAATCTTCTCAAAGGGTTGATCTAAAAAACCGCCGGTCGTCCGCCGCGAACAACACATCCTGGCGGTTATTGCCGCGTTGGGTGACGTGATGCGCTACGCCGGGAATAATTGTGCGTGCCAATCGTGCCATAGCTGTAAGCTTACCGCTGAGCAGAGCGGGATGCAAGTCAAAACTGGTGTCTGTCCCGAATGCTATGAAATTAAGGCTGTAAGAGGGCAGGGAACACGCTCGAAGACTCGCGCGCCCTGCCCCTACAACGGACGGACAGCCTTAATTTCACGCCATTCGTGTCTGTCCCAATATTCCCGCGCCAGTTTGTGGCATGGGACGGTTGCACGGCGTACGTAGGGGCAGGCCGAACGGAATTCGGCCGACAGGCCGGATTACGGGTGTTGCCTGCCCTCCGAGAAACGACACCAGACGGAGGGCGGGGAATACCCGCCGCAGACCAGCCTCTGCCGAAGCGGCTACGGCTGGCTGCCGGCGTGCGGTCCGCCCCTGCGAAGAAACGAGGGCACAGCACTCGTGGTGTGTATGAGAATGGCCACGCCCGGATGTTTTTCGCACGCGTATGATAGCAGACGTGTCGGATACTGTCAGGCGCGTGTCCCAGTATTTCATCCTGCGATCGGTTGCCGGCCTTTTTGTTCTTGCCTTTTGTTGTATCTCTCCTTACAATCATTGGCTGCTGGAGCGCCGTTCACGTGGGGCTGGGGCATTTCCACAGCAAACGGCACCACCGAACCACGGAGGATGGAGCGATGAAGCGGAGAGGAAATCGGGGACCGATCTTCAAATGGCTGCTGTTGGGCGTTGTCGCGTTGACCGCCTCGGCTGCGCAAGCTGAGGCAGAGCCGCTGCGGATGCCCGGGCGATTGCTAACCGACACCAATCGCGAGCCGCTGCTGCTCACGTCGGCAAGCGTTCGCATCTCCATCGAGGGACGCATAGCCCAGACCACGGTCAACCATGAGTTCATCAACAACACCGACGCGCCTGCCGGCTCCGTGTTCGTCTGCGAAGTGCCGGAGGGCGCGACGCTCTGCCGCTTCGCCACCGATGCCCTCGGCGTGATGAGCGTCGCCGAGGTGCTTCTCAGGGCCGATGCTCCCGACCTGGCCGTCTCGCTGCCGGCCGGCGGGCCAGCCGACGAACCCGGCGGCCGCATCTTCCGCGCGACCATCGGCCCGATCGAGCCTGGCGCTGTCAGACGCATCGAGGTCGGCTTCGTCCAGCTCGTGTCGAAGCTTGGCGGCGAGTACCGTCATTCGCTGCCGTTCGTCACGCAGGAGCGCGTGCCGCGTTTCACGCTCGATGTCGAGGTCCGCTCGCCGCGCGGCGTACAGGAGCTGCGATGCGCCAGCCACGGCTGCCGGATCGTCGCGGAAAAGGGATTCGCACGTGCCGAGTTCAGTGCGAATCAATTCGTCAACCAGGAACCGCTCGAGTTGCAGTGGCGCACGGCGCAGCCCGCGGAGCCGATCGAACTTGCCTATTATCGCGTTGACGACGGGAACGGGTACTTCATCGCCGCACTGACGCCGCCGGCCGCCGACGCGGATAACGCGGACGACCGGCCGGCCAAGGTGCTTTTCATGCTCGACGCCGCCGCGCTCGCGGGAGGAGCCAACGCACCCGGTCCCGCCGTCCTCGTCGGCTGCCTCGCGAAGATGGGTGAGCGTAACCGTTTCAACGTGATCCTGTGCGACCTCAGACCGCGCCTGCTGCTGCCCGATTTCGTCGACAACCTCCCGGAGTTCCGAAAGCTTGCGCGCCGGCATCTTGCAGAAGCAACCGCCAGGAACATGAACCTGTTCACCGGATTCGACCTCGTTCGCAGCACGCTCGCCGCCGAGCCTGGCACCGGCGAAACACACGTCATCTACATCGGCGACGGCGGCCCCAACGCCGGCCCCAAAGGCGAAGATCAGATACAGCGCGCAGACCGAAATCTCGGACGGGTACCGGCGGTCATCTCTGCCGTTGCCGTTGGAGGCAAACCGGCTATCGCCTCCATGCGCGAGTTTGCGGAGCGTAACGGCGGCGTATTCCACAACCTTGCTGAAACGACACTCGACGACTGCTGCACCACAATCGCGAACCTCCCGATTCCCCGCAAGAGCATGGGCCTCAGGTTGTACTTGGAAGGACGCAGGACGACATCTCACTACCCGCAATTCCTTCCACCCCTCTTTCCCGGCCAGGAGGCGGTTGTTGTCGGCAAGTACTCCTTCCGGCACGGGAACGAGCGCAAGGCGGGAATCGTGTTCTCCGGCACGACCCGCGGGCAGGGCTGGCGAGTACGAGTGCCGTTCACCCCGCCCCCGGAGGCCGGCAACGCCGCCATCGGCCAGCTTTGGGCGGCGAGACACATCCAATCCGCGCTCGAGCATTCCGAACGCGATCGCAACGCGGAGCTCTGGAAGGAGGCGGCGAGGACGAGCATCGAGCACGGCGTCCTCTCGCCGTTCACGTTCTGCGCTGTCATCAGTCGCGGCAGAATCCGCCCTCGCGATGACCGCTTTCCCGTCGATGCCTGGGCCGACCTTCCGCCCGCAGCCGACCGCGATTACCTGCCGCCGCCGATGCCCGACCTTCCCGTGATGCAGCCGGGGAACGCGCCTCGCGAACCGGAAAAGCCGGAACGGTGCGACGCCGGGGCTCTCGCGTGGCACAAAGATTTTCCGCCGGTCAGCATCCCACTTGCGGTCCCACCTGAGCAGGACCCGTTCCTGGAACCACCGCTGTCGGTTACTTTCAGCGACCTCCTGCGAGCCGGCAAGGACGACATCCGCTGGCTCGGGAGTAAGGAGAACCCGCGCCGCATCGAGTCAATCGGCCGTTCCCATGCCTCCGGTGCGATCTTCCCTGGCAGCGGATACCGGGGTATTCGCAGGGCGCCGGCCCCCATTGAAATCCCCGACGACGTGAAGGCGGTCATCGAGTGCTTCGCGCACGGGCTGCAAGACTTCCACTCGCGTTACGTCGTGAAGAACGGATACGGATACGACACTGTGCATACCTGCACTTTCACTGACGGCAGATTCATCGCAAGCAGCGTCTGGCCGGGCAACAGAACTCTCACCATACTCGATGGGGAGGCGGAGTATCAATGCCACCCGGAACGACGCTACGCCTATTCAAGGCCGAGCGAGACGGGATACTGGCGGCGCGAACGGGCCCTGCCGGCTTACGCGGGTCTCACGCCGGAGGAGTTCGTGCGGAGCGTGGGCGACGTGCAGATCGAGAGGCGCGACGGCGACGTGGTGGTTCTCTTCTCGCAGAAGTACGACGGAATAGCCTTCTATGTCGACACGGCTCGAAGAGTGCTGCTGAAGGAGGAGCGGATGACCCTCCTGCGCGACGGCACCCGCGAGCCGGCGAGAACCAAATCGTTCAGGGAATTCAGGGATTTCGGCCGCGTGCTCCTGCCGATGGAAATCGTGAATGACGATCGGCAAATGGCCACCTGCACGTGGCAGGAGATCAAGCTCGGCAAGATACAGGCCGAGTTCGCACCGCCGGCCGACTGGCTGGTCGTGAACATCCCGCTGCCTGCACACGATGCGGCGCGCCTGGCGGCCGAGCAGCAGCAGACGGCTTCCGCCTGGCTGACTCTCGCGCTGTCGCTCGACAGCGAAGGAAGGCTCGCGGAAGCCGCGGCCGTTGTGCCTGAGCTTGAGCGGCTGCACCCCAACAACCCGTACGTCACGCTATACGGCGCGTGGCTCGAGTCAGTCACAAAAGATCAGAACGACCTCTTCTGGCGGAAAGCGCAGGACGTGCTCGCAAAGGCCGAAGCGGCGGCGGGCGACGACCAGCAGGCACGCGACGATCTGGCCGAGCTTTTCGAAACGACCGCTTCAGTTCTGATGCAGCTTCATCTCAAGCAGGAGCAGGCCTACTGTACCAGAAGGCTGATCGACTTCGCAACGGGCGAGCGGCGCGTGTCTGCCGCGTATCGCATGGCCATGTTGTGGTCGAGCGAGAATCGGCATTATGAGGCCCGAAGCATTCTCGTGCGGATGACCGACGAACACCCAAACAGCCAGGCCGCGTGGTCCTATCTCGCAAGCTACCTCAGGGGCCGATGCGAGTACCAGGCGGCCGAGCGCGCCGCCCTAAAGGAGCGCGAGCTTGGCTCGGTATCCAACGAGCTCCTTCAGGTGTATCAAGCCGCCGGCGAGAAGGAGAAATACGTCGCCGAGCTGCGCGGAGATCTCGACAAGGCCTGCGGGCACGCTTCGTATTTTCTCGATGCGCTTGCCGACCTGCACGGCTTCGAGGCTGCTGTGGAGGAAGGCGAACGCCTTCTGACCCAGGCCCGCACCACCTACCAGTGGCAGCAGGCGGGCTGTGGGTACCTCCGGTTCCTCGCCTCGAAGAAGGCGAACGACCGGTTGTCGGACCTCGCCGGCCGCATGCTGCGCGAGGGGCCGGATGATCTCAACTTCCTGTCGAACGTGGCCAACTCGTGCACTTCAGCACCTATGCCCCGGTGCGTGGCGGAGGCGATCATTGCGATCGATTGCCGGCGCCTGGACAACTTTTCCGCAAGCAGTTACCTGTATTTGCTGCAATGCGTGGCCCAGAGCGGGACTGACTCGCTGGAGAAACTGATCGAGCATTTCACGCCGCCGGAGCATCTCAAGGGCGATGAGCTTGCACGCGTCCTGCTCAAGGTTGGGGAACTCCAGAGAGAATTCGATCCGGCGAAGGGGGAAGCGACCCTTCGGCGCATCTTGACTCTCGACGGCGTGACGCAAAGCTCCTACGCGGCCGGCGCAGCGTATAGAGAGCTGTACAGGATTGCCATGAAGAAAGGTGACACCGCAGAAGCAGCTTCCTTTTTCGCCGGTATGGTTCGATATGCAGGTCCGCAGGCGGCCCAAAGAGATGGCACGCAGCTCATGGCGGCGCTGTGGGAGAAGAAGGAATACGACAGCCTGGCGGCGCTGTTCACAGACCTGGCCGGCAGGGATTCCAGGCTCGAGATGTTCCATCGTCTCAATACCGCTGAAGTTCTGCATGCCGCGGGGAAGCTTGACGACGCCATCGAAACCCTCCGTAAGATAATGAACGATGCCGAAGGAATGATCGGCGACCCGCTGCAAGAGCAGAATCACCCCACGTACTACTTCAACAAGGCCGGCTTGATGCTCGCGCGCTTTGCGGTTGAAGACCCGGCGCATTTGCGTGAGACTTCCGCGCTCATCGACGAACGCGCCGCGGCCGAGCAACCCGGCAGCGAGCGGCGCTGGACCGCGCTCCAAGTGCACCTGCTCCGGGAACAGGGCAGGCTCGACGAACTTGACGAACGGCTGCAAGCGCTCGCCCGGGAAGAACCCACCGCTTCCTGCTGGCTGCGCAACCTGGCCGCCCTGCGCGCGGCCGCCGGCGACCATGCCGCCGCCCTCGAAATCTATGGGCAGGCGAACGCCGACGAACCGCCGGACGCACGCCTCCTGCTGGAAATGTCGAGGCTGCACGCCGTGCTGAGGGACAAAGACGCAGCACTCGCGAGCTGGAAGGCATTCTTGAACGCGCTGCCGGATGACCCGGATATGCTCAACGCCCTCGAGAAGAAGATCGACGGCCCCCGGTTCCTTTTTATGGCTGCCGTCTACGACCGTCAGATCGAACTTGACCAGAATCCCGAGCAGAAGCTGCGCCGACTGGTCAATTGCTACAGGAACGAAGACGACAAGTTCGCGGTCGCCGTTGCCCATCTCAAGGCGGTGCGGCCCCGCAACGGTGTCTTCTATAAGCCGCAGTTCAACATACTGCCCGGCGCCCTGAGCTACCTGGCCGGGCCGGACGATGCGAAGCGCTTCCTCGCCGCGCTGGAGCGCGAGATCGGCACGGCAGCGGGAGTACGGCATCGCGCGTGGCTGACGGCCCTCGCCGCACAGACCGCGGCGCGCGTGCCCGACGACCAGCAGGCGGAGCAATGGATGAGCGAAGCAATCGCCGCGATGGCACAGCTCGACGAGAGCGAATGCCTCGCGATTTTCGAGTCACTCGGCAAGGACGTGAAGAGCGACGTCGTCCTCCGCGCGATGGAACGAACACTTGCCGGTGCCGAAAGCCCGCCCGACTGGCTCATCGCGTGTTCCGCCGCCCAGATGACCGCCTCCGGCAACGAGCAGGCCGGCCGGCAGCTCCTGCAGAAGACGCTTGAGTCGACGGACGAGCCGGGCCGCGCCAGGTTGCAGATGGTGTTTGCCCGGGCGATTTCGGTGCGCGACGCCGACCGCGCCATCGAGGCGTGCGACGCGGTCATCCAGACCGCTCCCGATGACGTGGCGGGCGAGGCCGCCTGGCGCAAGGGCCAGCTCCTCGTCGCGGGCGAGCGCCCCGCCGATGAAATCATCGAAGCATTCCGCACCGCCGCCACGCGCGGCTCGCAAGGCACGGCGCTCGAAGCCGCCAAGGCGCTCACCGACTTCGGCAAGAAGCAGAAGAACGCGGCCGCCGTTGTAGAGGGATGTCGGCTGCACGCGCAGACCAATAAAGACAGCGCTGCCGAAAGCTTGTCGGATATGCTCAACTTCCTGGGCCACAACAACCTGCCGGTAAACGAGAAGCGCGTCCGCGAGATGATCGCAGCCTGCCCGCCTTACAACGCGGGCCGCGCCTGGGCGGCTTTGGCAAGGTATCACGAGAACCAGCTCAACGACAAGAACAAGGCAGACGCCATCAGGCTTGAGGCCGCCGAAGCGGTGTGGGAAAGCTCCGCCGATTACGCATACACCAGCCTGCTGTCGCCGGTGGGCAACAAGGCCAAAGGCGAAAAAGAGGTGGAAATCGTCAACGCCCAAAATGCCGCGAAGTACCTCCGCTTGGTGGCCGACCACTTCCTCGCTCGCGACGAGCTTGCGTCGGGCGGATGGCCGCGCAAATACTGGACCGTGGCAGGCAAGATCGGCCTCGCCGACGAGATCGTTGCCAAGCTCGCCGCCGCGCCGCGTGACGACGTTTCACATTCCCGCCTCTACGCTCTCACAGCCAATGCCCTTCACGAGCATCTCGGCGAGCACGCCAGGGCCATCGACTACTACAGAATGGCCTGCGAGCTTCGACCTCGCCACGAGCGCCAGCGGTTGCTCAACGGCTGGATCGACGCGCTCAAACAATGCGAGCAGTGGCAGGCGGCGCTGGAGCGGTCAGACGAGGTGATGACGCTGGTCGCTCCGGGCTATTACGGCTACGTGGAGGCCGTGCTCTCTCGCACTTCCATTCTCCTGGCGCTCGATCGAAGAGACGACGCCCGCGCGCAGCTCGAGGAAGGCGCGCTCGGCGGCGACTCCCAGACGCGATGCGAAGTGGGCAAAGCGTCATACGAAGCGGGCTTCCACGACCTTGCCATCGAGCAGTTCCGCCTCTCACTGGAGTTGCTCAAGCGGTCCGGCAACAGAGATCGCACGCTGATTGTCGAACCGCACCGCTACCTCGCCCTCGCCCTCGCCGCAAGCGGCCGGCGCGAAGAAGCCATAGACCAGCTCGCGAAAGCGATGCTCGAAATGCGGTCGAGCGATCGCGATAAGCTGTACCCGACCATCGAGAAACTGGTGGAAGATACCGGCGACATTGAAGAGTACGTCGCTGAGCACGAGAAGAAGGTGAAGCAGACGGGCGTGGATATGGCGACTATCCGCGGCGCAATCGCGGGCGTGTTCTACAAACGCGGCGAGTTCGATAAGGCGCTCGAACACTACAGGAAGGCGACGCTTCCCGGCCCGGTCAACACGTACGTCAAGGAGCGGATTCAGGAGCTACAGGAACGATAGCGGGCCATAGTGCCGGGAAACATCTTTGTGGCGGTACCAACGGGCTTGAAAGGCTGTGCCTGCACTAACGAAAGGCAGCGAGGCAGCGGGAGCGACTCCTGCTGCCTCATCGATTAAGCCTGGTGCCGAAGGCGGGGCAATGCCGCTCTCTGCAGGAACCAGAATGATGCTCCTGCGGATAGTTTCAACGAATGCCCCTGGTCGCGGGGGAAATTCGTCACGATCGTAATGCAGCCGGGACGCGTGTCGTGAATCACGAAGAATGTGGGAAGGAACGCGCCTCAAACTTGCCGCGCGCCGCCATCTTGCGAGGCTGGAGCAGTACAACGCTCCGCAAACACGAATCAGCGATGGCATGGTGGCTTGAGCGGCTGCACGTGGACACGGCGGCCGACCTCGACGACTCCCTTGCTCGCGTCGAAAAGCTGGCCCGCGAGTATACAGCCACCCACGCGGGCAAGACGACTTCCCAGCAGGTCGGCACGCTCCACGCCTTCTGCGGATGGTGTGTGCGCCGTCGATTCCTGAAGCAGCATCCGCTGACGGGCATGGCACCCTTCAACACCGAGGCCGAGACCAGGCGCCGTGCATTGACGCCGGACGAGATCGGCCGGCTGCTGGCTGTATCACCGCCCGACTACCGGCTGACGTTTGAAACGGCACTATGTACGGGGCTGCGCAAACGCGAGCTTCGGCTGTTGCAGCGGGGCAACCTCGACGCGGACGCGGCCACCTTGCACGTCGACGCGGCCACCGCGAAGAATCGGAACGCGGAAACGCTGCCGGTTCCCCCCTGGCTGGCCGACAGCCTTCGCTAATACTCCGATACCAACGGGGCCGCAATCGCTTACAGGGGGCAGACCAGGCACCGCACACGCGAACTTCCGGCCGATCCGCTCTTATACGTACCATCACACATCACCCGCCGGCTGTATGAATT
>Ga0210003_1003686_pt1 | contig 12357 bp, 10 predicted proteins | sample LantaG_FD_182804 | JGI IMG/M metagenome (GOLD analysis project Ga0210003, IMG submission 182804) | Deep subsurface microbial communities from Baltic Sea to uncover new lineages of life (NeLLi) - Landsort_02402 metaG (SPAdes) (version 2) | ecosystem: Environmental > Aquatic > Marine > Oceanic >...
TGCGGGGGGATTGAGAAAACAACTGCTTAAAAGTAAAATTCCTAAGATGAACAGAGAGAGAAAGAGTAGATTTCTTTTCTTTAACATTTTTTACCTCCTTAAATAATATAGATATATGGAACGTTTATAGTACGATTAATTGCTTAAATTTTTCTGCCCTGGTCTGCTTTTGATAAATCAGGCCTATTATTTTAGACAATAAAAAAGGACAGAGTAAGAAAACAATATGATTATTTTCTTACTCTGTCCTTTTGCCTGAAAGATTCTTCCCAATAGATTAGGAGATAATTCTTTTAGTAAGCTCTGTATGGGTTTCCCTAAAGATTAGGAGTTGCCCCTTCGGTGCTTCTTGGTATAAAGCTCTCCAGAGTCCTGTCCGGTAACGGTCCCTTTGCCTGAAAGTTTTGATGTTTGTGGCATCTTGCCTCTTCGGCTCCTTTTCTCTCACTAAATAAAGAAAAGGTCTCTCCTGTTACCTTCATACAGAATACAATATTTAATTTTAGGTTGAGTAATGATAGAAGATTGATGCTTTAATGGTTAGTATAGTTAGGATGTGTTACTTAGTGGGTCTCTTGGGGGCAGAGAAAGAATACTTATCTTATTCTAAATCTTAGATAACATAGCTTTTTATCTTAGTATAATATTATTATAAATATTCTGCTTAGATAAAAAATACGCTTATTTAATTTTTTTAGTCATTATTTTATATATACTACGCAACTTATCAAAAATCCTTCTTTTTTTGGAAAATAATTTATAAAAATTAAAAAGCCCTTCAGTAAATGCCAAAGGGCTGGAAATTGTCAAGCTCCCCCTGGCAGATAGAACGATTATCGAACTTTTTGTATGAGTGAGGAAACTGAAAAAGTGTATCGGAAGTTAGAAGAGATAATTAATATTTGTTAAAAACTAAAAAGACAGAATTACTTGAGTTTAATTAAAGAAGGTAAGTGGCGTGTTTTTACACAAAAGTCGACAAATTTGTTTTTAAACTAGGCATTAATTCCAATAAGGTAACTCCCCTTCAACATCAGTCTTGGTAATACCGCCTTTATTATAGTTTGCGGTAATAGTGGCTGGCTCAGGAGCAACTGCTATAATCACCTCGGTATCGCTTGTGGTAAAAGTAATCTTGGATGTAAAAACATCTTCTAATTACAATGATAACTATGATAGAAAATTAAGTAAATTATAATTAAATATTTATAATATTTTGTTTTAGGAAGTGGAGGAGGAATGTGATAGAATATCAAAATACTAGTCATATGTAAACATGGGATTTTATTATAAAAACCCCATGTTTATTTAGACTAAAATTCACATTTGGCATAGATGTGGTTGGTATACTTATAGATATCAGAAAGATCATAAGAACTATCCCTTATCTGCTGGTCCAGAGATGGGCTATTACTGCTCTTGTAGTTTCCACATATGGTATTCTTTTCAGCACCACTGCTTCCACCGAGAGTAGTAATGGGCAGAATATATGAGGTGTCGCCATAAATAAATATTCCGCCGCCGTCTTTACCAGCAGAATTACCGGAGATAGTACATGCAGTGATAGTTGGAAGAAGACCGCCATCAATAAATATTCCGCCGCCGTCTTTACCAGCAGAATTACCGGAGATAGTACATGCAGTGATAGTTTTAGTAGGGCCAGGAGTAGATACATTCAAGAGATATATTCCGCCGCCAGAAGAAGCAGCATTATTATCTGAAACAGTACTTTTACCAGTGATAATTAATGTGCCCTCCGTATCACGTATTCCGCCGCCATACTTATTAGCCTTATTACAGGAGATAATACTTGCACCTTCGATCGTTAATGTGCCCACTAAATTATATATTCCGCCGCCCTGGTCAGCAGTATTATCAATGACCTCACTTTCACCTTTGATAATTAATGTGCCAGTATTATATATTCCGCCGCCAGAAGAAGCAGCATTATCGGAGATAATACAGTTATCTATGGTCAAGTTACCCCCGTCGTTAAAAATTCCCCCTCCACTTGTCCAAACATCATGGGTGATGGTAAAGCCTTTTATGGTGGTACCTGGCAGGGAGTTATCTAATTTGACGGTGAATGAATTTTCATCTCCCCGAATGATGGTTGCACCGGGGCCATTTTTGCTTTGTAGGATGATCTTCTTATTAGAAGGAAAGCAAATAATTTCGTCATAAAAACCATTACCAACTTCAATGATGTTATCATCACTTGCACCATCAAGGGCTGCCTGAATAGTTTTATAATAAGTATCTTTGGTAAGATTATGTACTGGATAAAGATAAATGGTAAAGGTAGCAGAGACACTTCCAGCAATATTGGTAGCAATAAGAGTATACTCGGTGTTTTCCACTGGATAGACGTCCATATCACCACTTGATCCTACAAAACCTCCTGGGATAATACTGACTGTGTCAGCATCACCGACAGCCCAGAACAGAGTAGAACTTTCTCCCAGGTCAATAGTAGTAGGCAAGGCAAAAAAGAAAAGGACAATCGGTTTATTTCCATCACACCCCGTCATTAATACTAAAACTGCAATAATGCAAAACAAGACCAAAATTTTCTTGTATGCTAATTTTTTGCTTTTCACCTTTACACCTCCTTTCATTTTTTTAAAATCCCTAGAATAGGTTACTCATATATTAAGGTTTACTATCAAAAGATATTGAAAAATTTATTAAATCATCTGCATTTCGACATTGAAGTGGTTTGCTCATTAAAGACCTTGTGTTAATTCCTTAATAGATATAGAAAAACAGTCATCTCTGATTGTGACCTTGGCAGAAAGATGAATAGATTCAGTAATTTGAATTTGTCCTTGATCACCAAACTCGTCGACTGCCCACCCGGTATTCACTGCATGGTTTATATTGTGTCTGCATCGATAGTTATTAACGGAGCCCACTGTTCAACTTTGAGAGCCTTTCCCTTTGGAATGATGATATAAGGGAACTTGATGTTCAACTTAAGCATGTCACGTAACTAATTGTCAGGTGCAGTAACTCATTGGATGTTGCGCTACTTAACGAATTCATCACACAGCAAGATTGAGTGAACCTCAAAAGGAGTACAAATGGATGTAATCTCCTTGGGAACAAGTCCCGGCTTTCTTTCCTCTATCTTGCCACCAAGGTCTAAGAAGCCAGAGAGACACCCAAAAGTCCAGTCGAGCACATATCCCTCTATATCCACTCCATGCTGCATACAGGAAGCATCATTCTTCTGGTCTATATCACCATTCTTATCCAGGCTCATCACCCATATATTTTTAAAACCACCGGCTGGGAATGATTCATTATACCCACCCACTACAAATCCATCGTTTGTTGTTTTTTGGACAGAGTAGAATCCGTCATCAAGATCATTACTCCCATAAGCGTTACCATAACATATAAGATTGGATTTGACCGAACCATCGGATGAATCTAATTTCAGTATAAGTGCATCTAATGAATTTGTTAAGGATGTTAAGCCTGATCCCGCTAAGATGAGATCACCATTTTTCATTTGTTCGATTGAGTAGGAGTAATCCGGACCACTATGTTGGTAAGCTAGACTCCAGCCCATACTAGGTCCACATGCACCTAGTCCCAGCTTTACAGCAAACATGTTAAAGGAACCATCACCTTTTGAATTCTTAGAATTCGTAAATCCTGTTATGATATACATGTTCTTCGATGTAGGTGTCATAGAAGTAACCTGCGTGTTATTTCCGCTGCCTTGAATTCTTGCATGTCTTATAAGAGAACCGTCACTGCTCTGCAACTCTACGATCCAAGGATCGTAACCGAACTCGGGAGTGTAGAGATTTCCGGCTACGAGGTAGCTGTCAGCTTCAGTCCGTACCATCGATGTCGCAGTTTCTTTGGCATATTGTTTGACCTTACCAACAGGAATATAGGGGTAATCATAAGCCCTTTGCCAGTCAATAACATAATCATTTTGTTTCTGCTTCTTCAGCTTAATAACACAGAGATGCTGATTATCAGGCTTCTGGACTTCTTCTATGCGGCCAGCTATCGCGATTCCTCCGTCTCCGGTGTTCAGTATAGAACCGGGAATGATATGAAATTGGTTACTTACATAAATTTTCTCCCATAAGATTACACCATGGTCATCCAATTTCATAACCAAAGCAGCATGATTTCCCTCTTCAAAGGTATATCCTGCCACGAAATACTCGCCCTCAACCTCCTGAATGCACGTGGCTTGTCTGTATGGACTGTGGTGATACTTATTTACCCACTTAATAGTACCATCTTCATCTAGTTTCATAATCAGGAACACACACGACATGCCCCCCGCCTCGCCCGCGTTGCCTGCAACAATAAATCCGTCGTCCGTCTTTAGAACGGCACTACACCAAGTATTTTGCTCGGTAGGGTAGCTGCGGGCCCAAAGGGGTAAAGTAAGTGTCTGGCCACATACGGTAAAGAGATTATTTAAAAGAATAAGAAAAAGAAATATTCCTAAACCGACTAGAAAAAATACTCGTTTCATGTCACACCTCCATTTGTTTTTGATCTACAGTTCAAACTCTCTTTTATATAGCTAAAAAAAGCTGCATAATATGTAATTATTAAATAATCTTAAATATATCTCATCTCCTTTCTGAGAGGGTTTTTCTTGCTATCAGGAATTAATCAATTAGTTAAAAATATCATTCCTAAAATACTTTCTTAAAAGATACCTCAACAGTTTTATGGAAATAGTAGCACAAGTCTTATTTGAACAATTAGACAAGCATGAGATAGAATATCAGTAATCTTTTCTTCTTTGCCAGGATTGAGTTTGAAATAGGATGGAATAACTATTAGGACGATAGGATGGTTTTAATGGTACATCAACTAAAATATGGTTAATGTAAAATTAGAAATATTGAAGGGGGATTAATCTTATTATGATCTTTGATCATAAATTATAGGAGTATCTTTTATAAAATAATGGTTTAAAAAGTCTAATCCAATATTTAATTAGTTATGAAAAATAAACTTTGTATTTAGTGGAGTATCCTCCTTAATAAAATAATAAATAACTTTTCAAGTAAATTTCGTAAGGTATTTCTCCATAATTAGGAATTGTCCCTTCGACTTTTTAAAGTATACATATTAACTTAAACTATCTTTATTTATTATATACTTCATTCTTTTAAAAAATCCTTCTTTTTTTATAAAATAATTCTATAAAATAAAAAAGCCCTTCAGCAAAGGCTAAAGGTCTGGAAAGTCAAGGCTCACCAGACAGGACGATTTTCGCAACTTTTGCATAAATAATGATGCTGAAAAAGTGTATCAAAAGTTAGAAGAAGTAATAAGCATTTATTGAAAATTATGCATAGAGTTATTTTCAGTATATCTTCTTTTATTAACATGTACTAATTAAGAAATTATAACCCTTCAAAGATAGGACATGCCTTAAATTGAACGCTGTTGTTATTATACCAATCCGAAAAATAATATTGTTATTTTCTCTTCAATATTTCTTTTTTAGGTTAATATACCTAATAACTTATATATCATTTATTGCTCTATAGAAAATCGAAGCACCGGATAAATGCCATTCTTCAGGATGTTCTTCTAAATATTTATCAAAAATTGCCAATATCTGTTTCCCTGTCATACGGTCAATCTTTTCTCTAAATTTAGAATAAGATTCTGAATCAAAATAATGTGTAAGATAAGCATACATATCAAGCAGTCCTATCACATAAGCACCTTTTTGCTCATCAGGAATATCTAATAAATACTTATTTCCAGTTATAAAAGTATATGTCCCTTTATTTTCTGCCTCCTGTAGATAACCATAATCAATTAACAGCATCGAAAAAAGCAATAATAAAATTGAAAAGAGTATTATTTTTTTATTCACTTTAACCCCCTTTATTTATTTTCTAATCCTAATGACCCAAATCAAGATATTTTCCAATACTATCCCAAAGCTTCACTACCCCTTTAAAAATATTTACTCTTGTTATTGATTTAAATATATAATACACACTGATTAATCCTAAAATAAACCAATAAAGAGCATATGGCTCATAAGCATAAACAGAGAGAAACACACACATAATCCAAGCCAAGATTATCCATATTATTACGCTAATAAAACATAAAGCTCCTACCAAAACTGTAAGCAATATCTTTTTCACTTTCCTAAAGCTCTTTTCTAAATTAGAAAAATATTTTAATACATATAGTTACTACACCAAATACATAAATAAAAGTTAATATTGAATGATTAATAATAAAATTTATTACGGAAAACTTAGAAATTAAGAATACGATTAAAGTCAAAACTATACAAACAATTATATCGAAGTTTATATCGTGTATTTTATCAACAAGATATTCATTAATAATATTTGGGAATATATATTTTAAAAAAGCTAATAAACCAAAAACGCAAAATATGAAAATACCAGATCTATTCAATAATCCCAAAATACCTAAATCAGCCCAAGTCATAAAATATGTTTACCCCCTATATTTAATAATTTAATTTATAGCAACTTAATTAATCCTACAACTCTTTAAAAATCATATAATTTTTCAATATCACTAAATATTCCAATATCATCCTTTACATCTAACCATTCAGTTTCCATCGGTTCATCAATTGAAACTTGAATATATTTGAATTTTCTTCCATTTATAATGATATTAATTTTAATCATTATTTTTTCCTGATTATAAATACCTATATTTTTTTTAATTATAGGGTCAATAATTTCTCTATTTATATCTTTATAGGGAATTGCATAAAGTTTATACATTTTAAGAAAAGATAGTGGTTTATTTAAAATTAAACTACCATCAAGGGGCGTAAATATTATTTTTACATTCATAGTCCCATCAATGAAAAATATATCAACATTAGTATCATTATTACACATTTGAATCATTTCTTTTCGATTAACATTGCTTTTTAATAGATATGAATCAAAACGTATATTTGAAATTTTTACAGGGTTTCTTTTATTAATTCTTGCGTTAAATATATATAGAACTATAATTTTTAAATCTCTTAAAATCATCTCGTTTTTTATTAGTTTTTCAATTTTATTATCTTTTTTAATATCAGAAATAATAATATCAATTGTAATTACAATAAAAACTAAAATGCTAATGTAATGCAATGATTCAATATCCCATTTAATTAAATAATGTTCTCTTATGAATGGTATATAAATATCATGAAATAATATTTCTAAAGTAGAAATTATATACAAAGAGTAATAGGCTATTTTTTTTAATTTTTTTGAATTCATATTTTTATTGCTTTTTTAAATTAAAATATTTATCAGCTTGAGTTTATATAGTTTTCAAAATGAGTCACTTTTTTATTATGGGATATCTGTTGATTACCATTAAAACGATTCTTGTAAATCATTATTATTTTTATAAATACTCTGATTAGTTAAAAAAATCATATTATTTTAATACGACAAATCTTTTAAAAATCTTTTTTTTAATAAAATATATAAAAGCCCTTCAGCAAAGGTTAAGTGTTTCGATTATAATTTATCAATATTCAATAATTCTCTATCAATAAAATCAGCAAGTTTCCTCATTGCTTTATCGCAATCTTCAATAAGCATTCTATTATGTTTTTTTAAGTCTCCCTTTGGATAATTTTTACCTGAATGAGCTACTGCACTTGAACGAAGTTTTCTTAATCTTAATAAAGGACTACTAAAAATTGTGATTTCATTTTCTTCTAGATTAAGCGTCTCAAGGCATTTTATAATTTGTTTTAAGGAAGCTAATTTTTTATTACGACATCCTAAACATTCGGCCAGTTGATTTATCGATTGAGTAATTAATCCCTCAATGAGGATTTGTTCTAAAATAAGAATCTGATCTTCCCATTCTTTTATAGATTCCGTGATTACATAATTTAAAGATTTTATATCTCTTGTTTTTGGTAAATCAGGCATTTTCCAAATATAGAATTTCTCATTTTTTAATTTTAAAACTGGAAATTTCTCTAAAACTTGTTTTAAAGATGATAAAGGATCGTAGTCAATGTCAAAACTTGCCATAAAGTCTGTTTTAAATGCTCTTTTAGATATTCCATCCTTTGGGTTTTCGTTAAACGAACTCAGATATAATTGTTCCTTGTAAGGTAAATAAGAAAGATCATAAATATATGCAAATACCTGTCCTTCCTCGTTAATGTCATATCGTAATGACCAACTGTTCCGACAGGTTATTTGCCGATCTTCTATTGTATATTTAGAAGGATCTTGTTTATATTTTGATAATACTTCTGATCTAAAAAAAGCAGGACTTGTTCCAAGGGGAAGTTCATTCTTAACAAAATAACTACCCAATTCTTCTGGATTACTAGACCATTCAACTATTTTTTTATTCTTAAAATCATATATAATAAATGAAGCATATTTTCTATACTCTTTTCCTTCCAATCTCTTTCGCATCTTGCTAAGTTTCTCTTTATTTTTGATTATTTGAAATCCCCTAATCCAAGCCCCTATTGGTTTCTTATTTTTCTCCAATGCTTTCGTTCTGTTAAAATAGATTTCATTATTTGCATCTCTATAAGAATCAACAATTCTTTTATAATTAACATCAAAATTTAGGGAACCATGAAATTTACTTAAATCAAAAACTCTTACTAAAACTGAGTTAGTTAGGAACAGGTAAAAATTAAGATCTTTCTGTTTTATGGTACATAAAGTCAATTCATTTTTTTTAACTTTATCAATGGTAAATATTTCTTCAAAATCACCATTCTCGTCAATTTTACAGTAAGCCCTCTTATCTCTTAACCAATAAATATCTAGTAAATGTTCTATTTTCTGATTCAATTCTATAAAAGGTTGCTCTTCAAAATGCCCATTGAATCTACGGAAAATAATTGGTGTTGAATTTACTAGTATTTTTGCACCAATACCATCACTCATAGCTTTAAATACTTTTTTCTTTGGTTTTCCTTTTGAATAACTATAACCATAAGAATATGAGTAAGATATAAGCCCACAATTCCAGTTAAGCAAATCTTCAATATATCCTTTTATCAGCTTGTTTGCTGGAACAATAAAAGAATTCAAAAAGAAATGTTTGTATGAAAAATATATAGGAATACACTCTTCAGTTGTACCAAGTAAGAAATTGATTTCATCTTTTAGATCAAACCATTTATTCAAATCTTTATTTAATTCTAGAATCTCATTTAACTTCAATATTTGTTTTTTTATTTGATTTATATTCATTTTTGATCACCTAGAATTTTTTTATACATTAATTCAAATAACATATATTGGAACTTGTATTGCACTCTTAAAATGAGGTAAATATCTTTTTACTTTTTCAAAGGTTAATGAACCTTCCCAATTCTGATTAAATTCCTTCTTCATTCTCTTTTGAAAATTACGAGTTGTAACTATATAAACTCCCACATCAATTTTATCTAAAGAGGAATATGAAGCCACTTGAAATTTAAGCAGATCTATACCTATAAATGAGGAATGTGTAAAACCAACTTCTACACCAATACATTCTTTTAAAAAATCAAATTTTGCGGAAGGGTCTTGATTTTCATTGAATACTTTTGGCTGAGTTTCCCAAACTTTTTGTATAAATAAATTCTCTAAGACTTTATTAAAATGAGGGCGATTTAAGGATTGAAGTTCTATACTGGGATCAAGTAATATATTTTCAATTTCTTGTTTTAACGCTAACTTGCTGTTTAGAACTTGTTCTGCAAAGAGAAATGAATATTTTTGTAGGTTTATTCTCATATTATTCTCCTAAACATATTAGAGTAATTACAAAAATATCTTCTATTTATAGCATTTTTTCAACCATATATAAATTATATTAAACTAACAAAATCTTTTACTGATAAATATCAAGTAAAATTTTTAATTTTATGGTTCAAGATGATTCCAACTGAAGAGATTTTTAATTAAATAATCTAATCTTCTTTTCAAACCTAAAATAGCTAAATCCTCATAACCGATATATTTTATTATTTCTTTCGCAAATTCAACTTTTTTATCACTATATTTAACTTCTATTTTTTTATTTGAGCTTATTATTATTTCTTCTAATTTTATATTTTCATCTACATTTACATTGATTTTCGTTTTTGGTATGTCTGGATATTTTCCAGCTAACCATTGAATAAGTGTATTTTTTGAAAGATAATTTTCAATTTCCCTTCCTTTACTAATCCAGCAATTGCCTTTATTAGTTTCTGCATTAATCCTTTTTTTTGTTTGATTCAATTGACTATTTGAGGATATACCATCTCTATCAATAATAATCATTGCATTTTTATTTACTCTAAGTAAATAAATAAATTCATCAGTTAAAAATTTTGAAGATTTCATCGAGATATGCTTTAACAACTTTCCCCCATAAAACATTATCGAATAATGGATTCCTTCAATAAAATCACTATTTAAAAGCCCGATCCATCTTTTTAAAAATATTCGATCACTTGGTCCTTCAACCCATATAATTCCATTAGCTTGAAGTAAGTCACTAGCCTTATACCCTAAATCATCTAATATTGTACAACACTTCTCATTCGTATCTGCAAGTGATACTTCTGTTTTTAATTTATTGTAAGTAACATGATAAATACTGGTATTTTCGTTATAATCCAAAAACACGTTAGAATGGGTTGTTATAAAATAAGTATTATTAGTTTTATTTAATAAAAAATTTATAAACTTCCTCTGTAGATAAGGATGTAAATGAATTTCTGGTTCTTCTATGCATACAATATGTTTTTCATATAATGCTAAAGCACTACACATAATAACTAATTCATGAATTCCTGTTCCAAAAGATTCTAATGGTCGTCTATACCCATTCATTTCTACTAACATATTTTTCTTATCATGCGGTATCTCAATGTTAATATTTTGATCATCTAGTAAATCTCTAACAAATTTTTGAATTTTTAAAAACTTCAATTTGTTTTCTTCTTGACCATACGTTGGAAGTTGCATTTTAAACATTTCAGAAATAATGTTTTTCCCATCTACAACATTGGATTTTTGATCTTCCTCCTCCTCACTTATTTTTCTAAAATCAGGAATGAATATTATTTTGCTAAATAAACTAGAAAAATAATGCATCATTTTTTTGATTAGCAATTTATCTAATTCTTCTAATAGTGTATCCTTATTCGAAGTTGAATATCCTATTTTACTATCTCTTGCAAAAGAAAATAACTTATCATAATTTATATTTCTGAAAATTTTACATTCTTCTTTTACTTTTCCATCAAACAAATCAATTTTCATAGTTAAACAATCATCCGGGTTTACATATTTTGTAAGTTCTTTAAAGAAATATTCAGGTCGTATTGAGATAGTTATTTCTAAATTTTTTTTGTTTCCGTTAAAGTAATTTTCATATTTATTAAATTCTGCTCTAAATAAATTATAAATTTGACTTACTTCAGTATTTTTTTGTATTGCCCTAGAACATGAATTAAAAAATCTTAAAATATTTGATTTTCCAGAATTATTCTTACCTATAAAAATATTTATTTTCCTTAAATTTTCTATCAATATGCCTTCAGAGTCAAAGCTTCTAAAATTTGCAATTCCTAGATTTTTAATTTTCATATACATTTAGCCTTTCACATTAGTCTTTTATCTTCAATCCCTTTCTTAATTTAATAAAAAAAGATCTCTCCTGTTGTTTTATACAGGTTACAATATTAAGCTTAAGATTTATATAATTAGCGTGTTTAATTTTCTTTTCTAGGTATTTTTAGGAATTACTATAAAGAGAAAGTGTATATTGGCCTTAGTAAGAAATTGAATATAGTTAGTCAAGGTAGGGATAATTGCGGGTGAAAGAAAGGAAAGAATGCTAAATTTAGTATCTCTTTTTAAATATTGCATTTTTAATGTGCTCTTTTCGATTTTTATAAAAATAGAAAAGTAATTGAATGTGAGTTTCGCACTTAATACTATTTTATATATTCGACAAAGATTTTAAAAATCCTTCTTTTTTATAAAAATAAATGGTCCTTCATTAAAATACTAAAGGTCCATTTATTTTTGAATCTTATATAAAATTTATCGAAAAAAAGATGGAGTAGTGGGGTCAGGTCTTGAAATATCACATTTCATCTTCTTGATTAATTTTCTTGATTGCCCTACCCGCCGCAAAATAATACACACCAATATATCCTGCTATATCTTTTAGTTAGGATATTACTTTACCGGAGAAAAGCTTCATACATCGCTTGACTTTTTGACTTCTTCTCCATATATTTAAAGATCTCATTCAGAGGTAGTCTATCTATAGTGCTAATATGATGTATTTTTTGTAATAATTCAAGACCTGACCCCTATTATT
>Ga0210003_1003687_pt1 | contig 12357 bp, 13 predicted proteins | sample LantaG_FD_182804 | JGI IMG/M metagenome (GOLD analysis project Ga0210003, IMG submission 182804) | Deep subsurface microbial communities from Baltic Sea to uncover new lineages of life (NeLLi) - Landsort_02402 metaG (SPAdes) (version 2) | ecosystem: Environmental > Aquatic > Marine > Oceanic >...
CCCGTCGAGTCCAGGGCGAGGGACGTGTACAATGCTTGCCCCGCAGAAAAGCCTGCGGTCCCGACCACGGTCCAGGTCCCGCTCACGAGCGTTTGCACTGTCGCCTTTCCGCCGTTGACATTGTCTCCGTAAGCGACAATGGGAGTCCCCGTCGAGTCGAGGGCGAGGGACAGATAGTCTGCGCCCCCCGCAGAGAAGCCTGCGGTCCCGACCACGGTCCAGGTCCCGCTCACGAGCGTTTGAACGGTCGCTTTTCCGCCGTTGCCACCGTCTTGGTAAGCGACAAAGGGCGTCCCCGTCGAGTCCAGGGCGAGGGACGTGTAGCCTGCGGACCCCGCAGAAAAGCCTGCGGTCCCGACCACGGTCCACGCAGGGATCACGACGTTAGCGACCTGGACTGGCGCACCACCCGAAAGGCCGAAGGACGTCACGGAGGCCGAAAGCGAACCGAGGCTCGGCTGCGCCGAGAAGGTGACGGTCAAAGACGTCGAGGACGCCACAGTCACGGTTCCCACGGCGCCACTGCTCAGGGTCACGACGTTGCCGGCGGCCGTGGGGTCGAAGTTTGCCCCGGAGATCACCAGCGTCGGCGAGGTGCTCGGCAGGGTCGCCGAGCTCGGCGAGACCAAGGGAGGCACGCGGACGGTGGCGACGACGACTGCAGTTCCGCTCGACAGGCCAAAGGACGTCACGGAGGCCGAAAGAGCGCCCGCGCTCGGCTGCGCCGAGAAGGTGACGGTCAAAGACGTCGAGGACGCCGCAGTCACGGTTCCCATGGCGCCACTGCTCAGGGTCACGACGTTGCCGGCGGCCGTGGGGTCGAAGTTTGCCCCGGAGATCACCAGCGTCGGCGAGGCGATGCCGAGGGTCGCCGAGCTAGGAGTCACGACTGGGGCAGGAGGGGCCGTCGTCGGCGGAGGAGTCGGCGGGCTCGTCGCCGTAGGAACAGGCGTGGGGGCGCCGCCACCGCCGCCTCCGTCCTGGGGCGCGATGACGTCCCCGAGCTGCGGCGTCTCCGGCACGCCCGTCGCGGGGTCGATCGGAAGCGAGGCGAGCGCGGCGGCGGCGACGGTGATGCCTCTGGCCGAGAGGCCAGTCCCGGGCTCCGCTGCCGAGAGGCTCCTCCTCCTCCTGCCCCCGGAGGCGCTTCCAGCGGTCACTGAAGGCAGAGGCGCGCACCCGACGCCGAGCTTGGTCACGACAAAGGCCCCCTTGCTCGGCAACAGGTCCACGGCTTTCCCTCCGGCGCTGCCGCAGGTGTACGAGACGGGCGCGGCCGTCGCGTTGGCCTTGAGGTCGAAAACGAGGCGGCCGATGAAGGCGCCGTCATAGGTGTAGCTTGATCTGCGAGATATAGCCCGCAGAGGCGGGCACGACGGTGACGTCCCCCGTAGGCGAGCACACGGTCAGGCCGGCCTGCTCGAGCCCGACGAGCTGCCCCGTCGAGGGGTCGACGAAGCACGTTATCGGCGAGCCGGCAGACGCCGAGGTGTTGACCGAGTTGACTAACGAGACGATGCCCGCCTGCCCCAGGATCAGCGCCTTGGTCTCCTCCTTGTAGAGCGCCAGGCCCTGCGCGACGGCCTTGGTGGCGTTGAGCGGGTTGGAGGAGTTGGCGACGGAGCCGACGGCCCGCCCGAGGGCGCCGACGGTCGTGTTTTTGTTCGGCGGGAGCCACGAGCGGAGCTGCCAAGGGAAGCTCTTGTTCCCTGCGGTCAGGGAGACGGGCGGCGGGCGAGTGAAATCGGTGGCCTGAAAAGATGGTTTTTTCACGAGGGGAGGGGGGAGGGAGAATGTTTCAGTTTTTTGAAGCACGGAAGACAAGAGAGCAAGGAAGAGAAACGAACGAGAGAGTGGGAAGAAAAGAAAAGAAAAGCGAAAGAAAGAGCCGTTTTGTTTTCTCCTTTTCTTTCCTCAGGGTTCAAGCGTGCTTCCCGCCGCGGCGGGACGAGCGCTTCTCTCTCCTCTTTTTTTCCTTCTCTCTCAGCCATTGCGAAACGCCCCAACTTGGATGCCGCTCGAGAGTTTCCTCGCTGCTCCTGTCTCTTGAAATCTCCCCAGGTCCGGCAACTCGACAATTTCTATCTCCCAATTCAAAGGAAATAACATTCGATGCGGCGAGCTATCGGTGCGGTCGCTCGTGGCGAAAAGAGGACAAAGGAGGACGCATTGCTTGGGGCTTCAATTTGTTGGCCATCGCGCAGAAACCATCGCGGTCTCCGCACCCCGCCAAGGTTTGCTGTCCTCTCAAAACTTCGTGAGTCGCCCTAAACCATACGCGCCCTAGCACAGCAAGCAAGATCAGAGAGCGATAACCCCGCCCTCTTCCTCCAGAGTCGGGGAAGAGACGTCGAGGCTTTGGGCGACACGACATCGAACGGTTTCTTCGTCGTGTAGAATTCAAATGGAAGAAAAACAAAACGCTCACCTGCGCCCTCGTCACAGACAAGAGCAGAGCGAGCCTCGCGAGCAGCGGGATCACCGCCGCTCTGGATCGCGTCCCCATTCGACCAAGGGGGGAAGGAAACGCGGGGAGAGGAGGAGGCGAAAAAAGGAAGCTCCTCTTCCGCTCTTCCGTCTTCGATTGGAGAAAACGATGAGAGTGCGGCGAGCGCTCTCGGCGAAACTGTCCGACTTTCACTTTTGATCTCTCACTTTTTTTCTCGTCTGGCATCAATTGCCTCCAATCCATCACGGCCGCGCACCGCTTCCGCCTTCGTTACCCCATTTCTGTCATCGACTGCGTGCTCACAGTGCCGCAGCTGCTACCTCAGAGGGACAAAGTGTGATCGCGCATCGACTGCCTGGCGAGGTCGAACGAGAAGACAACGGTCAATCCGCAACGACAAGTTCTCTTCCTCGGCACTCGACCGACCTCCGCCGCTCAACCTCAACCTCCAGAAACTCTCCCGCCGCCGCCACGCGGCGCACCCTCAACCCGCGATGATCCCCGGCCGAGACGTCATCCGAGAGGGTCGAGCTCGCTTCCACCCAGTCCCTTACTTCTCAGACTGGACCTCTGGTTTCGCCCTCGGCGCGGGAATACTCGCTCCCGCGGCGCATATTTTCTTTCTGTCGCTGTTCCCAGCCCTCGCCTTTGCTGCCCAGATGGAAGCTGGCACGGGAGGCGCAGTCGCTGGCGTTCAAGTGCTCATGTCGACCGCGATCTTCGGGCTGGTACAAGCCGTACTCGGCGCGGTGAGTTTCGGTCGTTTTTTTCCCTGTTTCTGAAGCGGTCGAGGTCGAGGTGGAGATCGAGAGCACCGGAAAAAAAAACTCAAAAAAAAAACTCTCTCTCTACTCTCTCTCTCTACCCCTCTCTCTCAATCTTTCTCTCTCTCTCTCTTTCTCTCTCGTCTCTTTCTCTTTCGCTCTCTCTCGCTCGTTCGCACGCTCGCTCTCTCAACAGGAAAGCCTGCTCATCGTCGGCGTCGCCGAGCCCCTCGTGCTCATCTACACGTTCCTCTACCGCTTCGCGATCGAGCAGTCGCCGACGCTGCTGGCGAGTGCCGGATCTGTGTACTCCCCCGCGGAGCTTTTTTTGCCTTGGAGTGAGGAGTTCTTTCATTCTTTCTTTTTCGCTTTTTTTTCCTCCTCTTCTCAACGCCAAAAAAACTCAACCTCAACCTCGAACCCCCCCACCACTCTTTCCTTCGCTTCTCCCTCTCTTCCCCCTCTCTTCTCCCCTCCAACAAAACCCCAGTCGGCTACGTCTGCGTCTTCAGCGGCGTCGGCTGCATGCTTCTCGCCTGCCTCGGCGCCGCTTCCTACACGGCCTCCTTCTCGCGCTTTGCTGGCGAAAGCTTCGGCGCCGTCGTCGCAGCTCTTTTTTTCCAACAAGCCGTCAAGATTTCCGTCGCCCAGTTCCGCCTCGACGCTCTCTACCCCGACGCCGAGGCGTTGTCCCTACAGACTGCCGACTCCTCGAAAACAACGATCGCCTCCCTGTACGCGCTGGCCAACGGCGTCCTCTCGCTCTTCGTCGCTTGCGGACTCGTCGTCACCGCCCTCCTGCTCCGGCGGGCGCGCTCGGCGTCGATCGGCAACCCGAGGCTGCGAGGGCTCGTCGCAGACTACGGCGCCGTTCTCGCGACGGGTGCGTTGCTGCACTCTCTTTTCAAGGGGGCGCAACAGAACAAAGAGGGAGAGCGAGACAAGCGAAAAGTGAAGCCCGGAAGTGAAGCTCATCGGTGAGACATTTTTAAAAGACTCACTTTCTCTCCCAAAAATCCAAACAAAAACTCTCTAGTCCTCTGGACCGGCCTCTCCTTCTCCACGGCAGGCTTCTCTTCAAAAACCTCCTCCGCTGAGTCCCCGGCGCCTCGCATCCCCGCCAGGCTCGCCGCCGTTGAGAACGCGTGGGAGTCCGTCTCGTTCTGGACCTCGACTGCCCCTCGCATGCGGGCGGTCCCTCCCAAGGCCGTCGCCGCGGCCCTGCTCCCCGCGGCCGTCGTTGTGGTCCTGTTCTTCTTCGACCACGGGATCTCGGCGCTGATGGCCCGTGACGTTCTCCGGGATCGAAGCAGGGGCGATGAAAAGGACGAAGCGGCAACAGCGGAGACAGGAGCTGCTGCCGAAGAAGGTGCTGCTCTCGAGACCGGCGGTCGCGCGCCGGCAAAAGCAGCAGCTGCAGCAGCAGCGTCGCCCGAAAGAGCTCCGACGACAACGAATCTGAAGCCCTCGGCGTATGCCTACGACCTCTTTTTATGCGTACGTTTTCTGTTATGGAGCGAAAGAGAGAGAGAGGCAGAGGAGAGAGACGAGGAGAGAGGAGACGAGGAAAGGGGAGAGGAGCAGCAGAGAAAAGAGAAACAGGAAAAGAAGAAAAAACTCACTTCTTCTCTCGACCCCTCGCCACCTTGCACAACAGGGCATCTCCATGGTCGCCGCCGGCGTCATGGGCCTGCCCCCGACAAACGGCGTCCTGCCTCAGGCCCCGATGCACACGCACGCGCTGTCGGTGAGTTTGAGATTGTTATTTCCTTTTTCTTTCCTTGGGTCGAGGCCGGCAACGCAATTTCAAAGGGCAAAAAACTCACTTTTTTCTCTTTTTCGATCTCTCTTCAAAAACCAGGTCGCCGCGGGCGAGCGAGCTAGGAAGATCGCCGCGGCGGCGGAAGTCGAGGAGGAACAGGCGGAAGCCGAGGCCGAAGCAGCGGTAACTGCAGCAGCTGGAAACGGGGGCTCGAGGCTGCAACGGCGACGGCCGGCGTCGAAAAAGGACCCGTCGACGGCGGCCGCCGCCACTCCTCCTCCTCCTCCTCCCCAGCACTTCCACCCCCACCACCAGCCCCTCGAGCCCCTCGAAACGCGCGTCGCCTCTTTCCTCCAATATATGTGCATCCTCGCGTGCGCCTTTGCCGGCCCCGTGCTGCGCCTGATCCCCCGCGGCGCAATAGCCGGGTACTTCGCCTTCATGGCCCTCGAGTGGGTCGCGGACTCGGAGATGGTGGACAGGGTCCGCTGGCTTTTGTCCGACGCCCAGGGGCGCGCAAGCGTGCGGCGTCCTGCTGCTGCGTTTGCTGCTGATGCTGATGCTGATGCTGCTGCTGATGCTGCTGCTGATGCTGCTGCTGCTGCTGTCCCGATGGCGAGCGAAGGCGTTCTTTCGTTCACTTTAGCATCCTCTGCAGCAGAAGCAGAAGCAGGAGCAGCTCCGCCTCTCACCCCGCCTCCACCACCTCCACCTCCACCTCCTCCTCCTGCTCGCTGGACCCGAGCCCCGACAAAGTCCATCGCGGCCTTCACCGCGTTCCAGGTCGCCTGTGTCGCCCTGGTCTACGCCCTGACGTGGGTCCCCGTGGCGGGCATCCTCTTCCCTGTGCCGATCATGCTCTTCGTGCCGCTGAGGACTTTTGTGTTGCCCCGGGTCTTTGGCCGCGCCCAGATCGAGCTCCTCGACGGGCCCTGAACAGCGAGCGCGGGACGCGGCAAGCTGTTCGAGTGGGAACAGTCCCGTCGCCGCTCGAAAAACGCTGTTTTTTCCACCTTGTCTTGACTTTGTAAATCATCGTCACCCGCAAACTCGACGGAGAAGGAGATTGTTTAGCAGGAAAAGGTAAAAATAAAAGTTGGTTTTCTTTTTTTGCAAAAATCTGAGGTTCTGTCTCACCGACGCCGGGGAGAGGGGGGACTCCTTCTCTCTCCCGCTCTCGTCTCTTCTCTCCCCCTCTCTCCTCTCTCTCTCCCTCTCTCCTCGCTCTCTCCCTCTCTCCTCGCTCTCTCCCTCTCTCCTCCTCCACCACGACCTCCTCCTCCTTTTCCTCCTCCTGCTCCTTACATCTTCCCTCCTTCACGCCACCAGCAAGTCGTAGTGGTTCCCTTCCCTGTACAACAGATTCACGGGCTTCCTGCCCACGACACCGCCAGCAGCCCTGCTCTCTTCGTCGCCGCCTCCTCCTCCCTCCGCGCTGCTCACGCCGGCGTACTGCTCCCCGTATTTCACGATCGGCGCAAACCCGTACCCGACCAGCTTCTCGACGCCGGCCTCCTTCGAGCTCCGGTAGACGTAGACGGGCACCTGCAGCAGCCTCGAGATGACCATGAGCTCGACCTCCCCGCCCCAGAAGCCGGCGTCGTTGAGCCGAGCGCAGTACTTGGGGAGCCCGCCCTCGGCGACCTCGACGCTCGTCACGGCCTCCTGGAAGGCCCGCCGCCGCTCGTCGGAGCGGCACAGCGCGTCGCGGACGGCCAGGCGCAGGGTGTCCGCGTCGCGCGTCTCGTCTTCCGGCGAGAGCACCACGCCCTTGTTGCGGGCCATGCCGCGGGCCAGGGCGCGGAACATGCACTTGCCGTCGCCCTTGATGACGCGGATGCCCAGGTCGGGCTCGAAGCCCTTTGGCTCGGAGCTGTTGAAGTTTGCGGACTCGGACTCTCCGGCGGCGTTTGCGTTCTTCTCTGCCTTCGAAGAGGAGCGGTTCCTCCAGCCGCCTCTTTCCTCGCCGGACTCGGAGTCGGACTCGGAGCCGGACTCGGAGTCGTAGCCATCGTCCTCTTCTTCTTGCGCCGCGGCGAGGTCGGCGATCACTTGCTTCAGCGGGCGGCCGTCGCGCCCCTTGAGCCCGAGAGAGGAGAAGAACGACGAGTTTTTTGAAGTCGAGGGAGCGTCCGGATGAGAAGCAGCGGAAGAAGCAGCGCTCGCGCCGGTTGCTCCACCGCGGAGGCGGCCGGCCATCAGGATGGGCGCGCCATGGAGCTCGAAGCGGAAGGCTGGACGAAAGGAGGAGGAGGAGGGGGAGGAGGAGGAGGACGAGGAGGAGGAGGAGGTGGACAAGGAGGAGGTCGCAAGAGAGAGATGAAAAAATGGAGGTGAGCAAACGTCGATGCGAGCAGAAACGAACTGCCTTACGTCCTTTCAATTTCGTAATGATCCTTGAGGTCGATAGAATAGCGTCGCTTCTTCGTCAGCACGCCATCGGAATCGCAGGAAGATGGTCGCGGCAAAGACGAGAGAAAGAACAAAGAAGAGTTTGAGGCCAGATGGACGAGTAGCCGGTCGACGACTTTGTCCGTCGCTTTTTCCACCACCCGTTCGGGTGGCGGGAAATCACTCTTCTTCCTTGATCTCTTGCATCGCGATGCCACCTTAACCTTCGACATCGCTTGACGAAACGGAAAGGCAAAGTAGCGCATTCTTCTTCGCCTTCGCGGGGCGTTGATGCTGTCGACAGCGAGCGTGACGACGGCTAGATTATGACAGAGCAAGCTTCGACTTACCTGTTGTCCCACTGCCGATGCTGCTGCTCTCGCCGGTGCCATCACCGCGCGAGGAGAGGCCCAGGCCGGGGAGCGATCGGAACATTGAACTGGCCGTTGAGGAAGAGCAGCGACGCTGGAGGAGAGAGAAGGGAACGAGGAAATTGTGACAATTTTCTTTCGAGCCCCGCTACTTTTCAACCTCGACCTCGACCCGGCCTGCTCGCTCGATCCTTGGCTCGTCTCTGAACCCGAATCCTCCTCGGCGCGACGTGCGCGTGGTGCGAAAGCCTTGACAGCGAGGCACAGGACGAGGCGCCCAGTGCCAAATGCTCGCGACTTGGTTAAGAAGCTGGGCCACGAGCAGAACGGGGTAAAGTTGACAAAAAAAAATTAGGGTTATGAGCAAAAGCACCCAAGAAAAAAGAAACCAAGAAGAACAAGTACATTTTCTTTTCCCTGCCGCAAATCAGCTCTCAGCGACCGTTTCTAGAGCCAAGAAGGTCACGGAGCGCGCCTCGGGCAAGCAGATCGTGACGGTTAACACGGTGGAGGCCGGGGAGTTCGGGTGGAGAGGAAAAGAGAAAAATTCCCTCACTCTTTTCTTTCTTCGACTCTCGAAGATGAAAAAGCCTTCTTCGATTCCACTTTCGTAGCACCTCAAACCACCTCACGACATGGCCACGCACTACGGCCATGTCGCACCCATGCGCCTGGCGATCGAAGGCACGGCAGCCCTCGCTTCAGGACGCGCCGTGGCGTCTGAAAGTGACGACGGCGGGACCAATGCCCATCTTCGCCCCCGCAAAACAGCGCGCTTTGCAGACGAGCACGCCGATGCTGCCCCTCGTCGCCTCGTCGAGGTCACGTACGACGAGCTTGTCGATCTCCGGTGAGTTTTAGTTGAGGGAATGGGACCGAAACAAAGGGGGTATGCGAGTGTCGGAGAGAGAGATGCTGTCATTGACGTTTGGCGACAAACTCTTGCCGATTCTTTCTCTCTTTCGCTTTCTCGACCTCGACCGCCGACCCTATCTCTTCCCTCTTCCCTCCTTTTCGACCTCCACAGCAATACCGCCCTCGCCCTGGCGCTAGCGCGGGACGGAGAGAAGCAGAAGAAAGGCAACGACAGAGTTGCCGCTTCGCGACGCAAAAAACAAACCCCTTCTCCTTCATCAATGCTCCCCGACCCGACTCATCTCCGAGACCTCATTCTCGCCCCCGCTTCCGACGCGAACACGCTCTCGCACCGCGAATCGATCGACAAAGCCTCCCTCAGGATCGCCCGAGAGGCCTGCTGTTCGAAAGGGAAAAAGAGGACGCGCGAAACCGCAGCAGCAACAGCAGCAGCAGCAGCTGCGGCTACAGAGGCTGTGGCAGAGGTCGACCGGCGGAGGAAAGGGCACCGGAGGCAAGACATCGAAGCCCGCGCGCGGGCGGCGGTGGGCTCGATCCCCGGAGTTGCGCCTGCTGTTCCTTCTTCAGACGACGACTACGAAGAAGAAGAAAGCGACGGCGAGGATACCGCGACCCTCGAGGCCTCGGTCCAGCTGGCGGTGAAGCAGTTCCTCATTGGAGCAGCAAGGGAGAAGAGGCGGGGCCGAGCGACGGCCCTTCCCGTCGTCGGCCTGAAGGAAAAGGAGGAAGAGCAGGAAGTCGCTGCTGCCTCAGCGGCGTCGTCATCCTACTTGGCCGCCTCGGACGACGACTGCCTGCTCTTCTCCGCGGCCGAGGAGCTGCGGATGCCGTTTTTCGCGAGCGCGGCAGCGGGAGCGGAAGAGAGCGGACGGCGACGAAGAAAAGCCGCCGCTCTGGAAGGTCGAGGCGAGCGAGCGTCCGCCGTCGCTCCAGCGGCGCTGGCGCTGGCCGAGGCGCTGCGTCTGTCCTTAGCTGGGGGGCATCCTCCCTCCACGATAGAGTATAACGGATGCCCGAAACGCACTGCTTTCGACCTGTAAAAAACGTTGTATTGTTTCTTCTTTCGTTTTCATTTTTTTTTGTCTCTCTCTATCTCGCTCGCTTACACACAAAAAAACCGTCTCTTTCTCTTTCACTCTCATCTCTTCTCTTTTCCTTCTCTCCATCTCCTCTACCCACCGGCATGAGGCCACGCATGGCTGCCCTGCAGCACCCTGCCGCTCGCCCTCCTGTCCGTCATCCACGCCTCGTAGAGCGCGCCGTCGCTCCTGTCGTCACTCCACAGGAACTCGTTCCCGCCGACCGAGACCGTGTCGCCGGGCTTGACGCCCTGCGCCTTCAGCTCGTCGACGATGCCCGACGCCTCGAGCACCTTCTGGAACCGCAGTGCGCTCTCGTAGTAGTTCCAGTTGGTCATGGCGACGAACCTGTCGATGCCCGCTCCGGAAACCTTGTAGAACCTCCCGCCGCCGCCGTCGCGGCCCGCGGCAACGTTGTAGTCCCCGATCTTGCCCCCGCGGGCAGCGGCCGAGGACAGCGGGTTTTTGGAGCGCACGGGCTCCTGGAGATTGAGCGCGTTCGTGGCTCTCCGGGGAGGGAGAGATCCCGGGGCGCGGCCGTTGCGAGCCAAAGCAGTGGACGAAGGAGAACCAAAGCCCGAGGAAGTTTGCCCCGGGAAAAAATCGTCGCGCCCTGGCGGGGGTGCTGCGAGCAAAGGGTCGAAAGATGTTCCGGAGGCGCCCGCCGTCACAGCGTCGTCGGCGTCGTCGTCGTCGTCGAAAGCACTGCTGCTGTCCCCGAGCCTAAAGCCGCCGCTGACGCCTCCAACAACGGCATTCCCATTCCCGCCAGCGCCGAGAGCCTCGGCGCGCTCCCTCTTCCTCCTGCTCCTCTCCTCCTCCTCCCACTTTGCCCACTCCTCCTCGGCGAGCTCGTCGAGCAGCGCCCGCACCCTGCGCACGAGCTCGGGCACCCCCGTGCCCGTGGCGGCAGACACGGCGATTACGTCGTCCGGATGTACGCCGTGCGCCTCGGCCAAATGGGATCGAACGTCCTCGAGGTAGTCGGCGGAGTCGGGCAAGTCGACCTTGTTGTAGGCGACGACCTGCGGCAGCGCCGCCAGCTCCGGGGAGAACAGCTCGAGCTCGGCACGCACCGCGGCGTAGTCCCCCACGGGGTCCCTCGAGCTGCCGTCGACGACGTGGACCGCGGCGCGGCACCTGCTGACGTGCCTCAGGAACTCGTGGCCGAGCCCGACCCCGGCGTGGGCCCCCTCCAGCAACCCCGGAACGTCGGCGAAGACGGTCGACCGGTAGTCGAGCTCGCAGACGCCCAGCTGCGGGACCAGCGTCGTGAACGGGTAGTTGGCGACTTTTGGTTTCGCGGCGGACAGCGCCGAAAGCAGGCTGGACTTGCCCGCGTTGGGCACGCCGACGATCCCGACGTCGGCGACCAGCCTCAGCTCGACGTCGAGCCACCACTCCTCCCCCGGCTCGCCCAGCTCGGCCATCGTCGGGGCGTTGTTCTTGTGCGTCTTGAAGGACGCGTTGCCCCTGCCGCCCTTGCCGCCCACGGCGAGCAGCGCCCTCTCTCCGGGGGAGACCAGCTCGGCGATCGGAGGGTCGAGCTCGTCGTCGAACTCGTCGCCGTTGGCGCCGCCGCCGGCGCTCCCGCCGTCGTGCGCCGGGTCGCCGTCGAGGGCCTTGCGCTTGCGGAAGATCGTCCCGGGGGGGACGCGGACCTCGATGTCGTTGGCGTTGGCTCCGTGGCACTTGGACCCGCCGCCGTGGTCGCCTCCGGGGGCCCGGAAGTGGAGCTGCCTGCGGAAGACGGCGAGAGAGGTCAAGCTCGCGTCGGCGACGGCGTAGACATGGCCGCCGTCGCCGCCGTTGCCGCCCGAGGGCCCGCCCTTGGGGACGAATTTCTCGCGCCTGAACGCAACGCACCCTTTCCCGCCGTCCCCGCCCTTGACGTAGATGCGGGCCGTGTCGAAGCAGCGCATCTCGGCCGGGAGGCGCTTCTTCCTGGTTTTGGCCTGACCGCCTTCGTCGTGGTCACCTTGGTCGTCGTCGGCGCCGAGGCCGAAGGCGCGGAACTCGCCGCCCAGAGCTGCTTCGGCGCCCCCGCTGCCCTGCTCGAGTTCGGCCTCGTTGACGTAGATCACCTCGCCGTTGGCCCAGGGCTCGTCGGCAGAGGCCCACGAAGAGTCCCAGTCGCGAGTAAGGGACGAGGCTGGTTTCTTCGTCGAGGGGGTAGCCGTCGTTGCCGCCGCTGTCGCCGCCGCCGTCGCCGAGAGACTCGAATTGATGATGTCACTCGCCGCTCCCAGCGGCGGAGGAGTGCCGACCTGGTGGGAGCGCGCCCTGGACGAGGAGTGATGCTGCTGGTGAGGCGACACCGAGAGAACGGTCTTCATTCTCGGAGGCGAGCTGCCGGCGGCGGACGACGCGGAAGAGGAAGACGATGCGCCGCTGTCGGAGGCGAGAGAGGCTGAGGCGGCGGCGGCCCGGCGATGCATTCGCAGAGACGGCGACGGCGACGATTTTGCCCCCGCTCCGGACGCCGACGGCGCCGATGCTCCCGCTCTCGCGGTCACGCTGGAGTTCATGATTGGTGTCGACACGCGCGGGGCAGTCGACGAGTCGAATAGGAGAGCGCAAGGGCTTGGCGCGAGAGAGAGGCTATGGGGTGCAGTTTGCGTGGCTAGCTCTCTCGCGAATGGAAAGTGTTTCCCCCCCCCCCCCC
>Ga0210003_1003688_pt1 | contig 12354 bp, 8 predicted proteins | sample LantaG_FD_182804 | JGI IMG/M metagenome (GOLD analysis project Ga0210003, IMG submission 182804) | Deep subsurface microbial communities from Baltic Sea to uncover new lineages of life (NeLLi) - Landsort_02402 metaG (SPAdes) (version 2) | ecosystem: Environmental > Aquatic > Marine > Oceanic >...
GCCGGAGACCAAACTAACACATTATTGGCTGCTGCAGCATACAATATGAAGAAACGGATGAGGTTAAAACGACTAGAAATATTGAATTTAATTTTTCGCTGGATTTACCAGACTCTTATTTTGGTACCGGTAAATATCCAACGCTGGAAAACATATCAAAAATCGAATTAATAAGGATCAACTATTTTACTATTTATTAACCATCTATATAATCTGCGAAACATTAGTTATTAAGATTAAGTAAGTTTTTTATAATACTTGCTAATATATTTAAAAGAAGGTCAGGCAAAGTAACTTAAATTTGCATATAATAATTAATGCTTTTATTGGTAACTCAATTGAAAAAATTGCATTGATAATTAATTTCAAATTAACCAACCAAAATCTATGAAGAAAAACAAGTTTGTTGTTCCAGTTTTTTGGAATAAAATTAAGCTTCTGATGAGATTATGCACACTGATACTTTTAATCTCATTTACAACAGTCGCCTTCAGTTCTCTCCTAGCTCAACAGCAGACCAGAGAGATCAGCGGAACTGTGACCGACTCAAAAGGACAACCTGTAATCGGAGCTTCGGTAGTTGTTAAGGGAACAACCGTCGGTATTAATACAGACGCCGACGGAAAATTCCGGTTATCAGTTCCTGATAATACCACTACCCTTTCTGTATCTTTTATAGGGATGAAACTGCAGGATGTAGATATTTCCGGCAAAATAACTATTTCTGTTCAGATGGAAGATGAAACCGTGAGTTTGGATGAAGTTGTAGTGGTAGGTTATGGTACCCAGAAAAAAAGTGATATAACCGGAACTGTGGCATCACTAAGCCAGGAAAAGCTGAAAAAAATTGTCGTCAGCGATGTTACACAGGTACTACAGGGTGTCCTTTCGGGGGTTTTTATCAATCAGAATGACGGAGGTGCAGTGCCAACTGATCAAAGCATTATGATCAGAGGCAGAAATTCAATCACTGCCAGTACAAGTCCCCTGATTGTTGTTGATGGTGTTTCTTACTCAGGGTTACTCACCGATATTAATCCTAACGACATCAAATCAGTAGAGGTTCTTAAGGATGCTTCATCTGCAGCTATTTATGGTTCAAGAGGTTCTAACGGGGTTATCCTTATCACCACAAAGGGAGGCGAAGAAGGTATCACATCATTGTCGTACGATGGGTATTATTCAATCCAAAATTTTACAAATATTCCTGATATGATGGATGGCGAACAATTTTATCAAATAAAATTACTTTACGCTCCAACTTCAATTTTTCAATCAGAGATTGATGTTTATAACACAAATCCCAAAGGGGCTGATTACTATGAGCTGAGCATGAGACAGGGATCAAGCCAGAACCATAACATTTCGGCTTCTGGAGGAACAAAAAACATGAATTATTTTATCTCAGGAAACGTAGTTGAAACAAAGGGATTGGCCAAAAACGACGACTACTTAAAAATATCAACCCGCGTTAATGTTGAAGGTAAGCTAACAGACTGGTTAACTTTAGGAACACGTACTTCATTAGCGTATATCGACATGAGCGGAGCATCATCCACGTTTCGAAATGCTTTTATGATGAATCCATTAACGAATCCTTTTAATCCCGATGGTACCTACGCTATTTTCCCCTGGCCTGATAACACTGATTATACCGGTCCTTTAACTGCATTATTATATGACGACTCAGACCTATCATCTCAGGTTGTTACACACAACTTCGTAAAAGTTAATGTTCCGTTTATCAAAGGACTACAATATGATTTAAGCACCGGATACAGCTTGAATAACTTCAATCACTATCAATATCAGGGACGCAACACACCAAACGGATATAAACAACAGGGTTCTATGACTGGGCAAGAGACAAGATCTTACTTATTAAGTGTTGAAAATATTTTAACGTATGACCGCGAGTTCGGGAAACATCATCTTTTCCTTACAGGTCTGTACAGTTTTGAAGAAGAGGGAAATAAGAGGTTCTCCATCACGGCACGAGGTTTCCCCAATGATGTTTTAACCTATTATGCAGTTGACAAAGCACTATATACATATCCAAGTCTTGACTTTAGTAAAGCAGACTTGATTTCGGAGATGTTTCGGGCAAATTATACGTATGATAACCGGTACCTGTTTACATTTACTATTCGTCGCGATGGATATTCCGCATTTGGAGCCCAAAATAAATATGGATCTTTCCCATCATTTGCTTTTGGGTGGAATATTGCTAATGAAAGCTTCTTTCCCCTGAAAGATATAATTAATATACTAAAACTAAGGGCCTCCTGGGGCAAAAACGGGAACCAGGCAATTAAAGCTTACTCAACACTTTCAAGATTAGGCGGGGCTGATAACGTTGCCGGCTCTACTAATTTGGCGGGTTATTTTCCTTCAGTATTGGGCCAGGACAACCTTGGATGGGAAACTACTGAATCGACAAATATCGGTTTGGATTTCGGCATCCTTGAAAACAGGATAACTGGAGAAATAAATAGTTATTTTGCCAACACTTCTGATCTCCTACTGGCAAGATCTATTTCTCCTGTCAGCGGTTTTGAATCGATTACACAAAATATAGGCAAAACAAATAACAAAGGTCTGGAAATAACGATCAGCTCGAAAAATATCGACATGTCAAGTTTTTTATGGACAACCGAAGGAAACATCTCTTTTGTAAAGAACAAGATTGTTGCATTGTATGGATTAAAGGATGAAAATGGTAAATTAAGTGATGATTTAACTAATAACTGGTTTATCGGGCAACCGATCATTGTTAATTATGATTTTGTTTTTGACGGCGTCTGGCAACTCGATGAAGTTGCTGAGGCAGCTTCATACGGGTATCAACCCGGATATGCCAAACTCAGAGATTTAAATAAGGATGGTATGATATCATCAGGTAGTGACAGGAAAATTATTGGACAGGTCGATCCGAAATTCACCTGGGGTTTAACAAATAGCCTTTCCTATAAAAACTTTACCTTAAATGTTTTCATCTATGGTGTAAACGGAGCAACTAAAAAGAATCTGCTTAGGTTTGACAACGTTGGGAAGGACGCCAGGTTAAATGATGTTGTTAAGGATTGGTGGACACCGACGAACCCATCCAATACTATGACGTCTCCTTGTTACGAATCTTCGAGAATACCCTTTCAGTACTATATTTACGAAAACGCGAGTTTTGCTAGACTTAAAGAACTTGCATTATCCTACGATTTCCCCACAAAGTGGCTTGACCGGATTAAATTAAAAAGACTAAGAGTATACATAACAGGCAGAAATCTTATGACTTTTACCAAATTTGGGGGATTGGATCCGGAACTTGAAGGTGGTAGTACAGGATCTGGTGGTGCTCCAGCAATTATGCCAATGACACCTCTTCAAAAAGAATTTATTTTTGGACTAAACATCGAATTATAACATCAAAAAATATAATATTATGAAGATTAAAATATTTAAATTCTCAGTCATCCTACTGATTCTTTTTATGGGATGCTCCAAATCGATACTCGAGGAACAGATTCCGCACCTTATTACGGCCGAAACATTATTCAAAAACCTGGACGGATTTGAAGCAGCTTTAAATGGATTATATAATAAAGTACGACAGGAATGGAGTGGCGAACCCAATCAGGGTACTTATGGTGAAGTAGGTCTTGTTGCAACTGACATTATAACGACAAGCAACGGTTCTTCATTTGGATATACAGTTGAGAAATGGGGTACAGCTGTCAACTCTGACGATCCATACTTACTACTAAATTTTACCTGGCTGTATCAGGTCGTAAATGCTGCAAATACAATTATAGCTCGTGCTGAAAACCCAGAAGTTACTTTGACAGGTAATGGTAAAACAGCCGATGTTAACAAAAACAGAGTGATAGGTGAAGCGAGGGCAATACGGGCTTGGGCATACCGCCATCTTACTTATACTTTTGGCGATGTGCCGCTTACTCTTGATGAATCACAAGGTTCCTCTATCAGAACCGATTGGGATAGAACTCCTGTTAGCAAAGTAAGGGAACAAATGAGATCAGATTTGCTATTTGCCGAACAATATGTAACTACTGAACCTAGCCTTCGGGGAAGGTTAACAAAGGGTGCTATTCACACTTATCTTGCGGAGCTATACTTGGCACTTAATAAACCTGATAGTACCATTATTTTTGCAGACAAAATTATAAACGAACCTGCATACAAACTGATTACTGAGCGATACGGTGTCAATATATCAAAACCCGGTACTCCCTTTACTGATATGTTCATCAATGGTAACTGCAATCGTGAAGAAGGTAATTCTGAGGCTCTGTGGGTTTTTCAGTATGAAAAAGGACTCTCTGGCACTGGTAATAGTCATATAAAACGTAATGTAGTCAGCCGCTATGATCAAAAGAGTATTACAGGTAAATTGACTCCTTTCAATTATGTTATTCCATTTCAATGTACTGTAGAGAGAGCTGGCTATGGTCGTGCAAGACTAGCAATGACCAAATACGCAATAAACATTTATGAGAAGCAGGACGACCGTGGTTCCAATTTTGCAATTCGCAAATATTTAATATTGCAGGATGCAGCCACAAATGGTGATGGTGTACCAGCTGACAAATTACCTTCAGGTTACGCATATGGCGATACAATTAAGTTTGACTGGTCTGTTGATTTTATTTTACCTGATGCGGCAACCATCAGATTTTTATGGCCATGGAGCCGAAAATTTGATTATGCAGACCCTTTGAATGTTAAGGGAAGCAATTGTTACAAAGACCAACCTTACATCAGAGCTGCGGATGCATACCTACTCAAAGCAGAAGCGCAATTTAAAAAAGGAGATAATCCCGGAGCGGCAGCTACTATTAATATTATTCGCCAGAGATCAAATGCTTCCACAATTACTGGAGATAAAGTCAACATTGATTTTATATTGGATGAACGCGCTAGGGAGCTTGTTTATGAGGAACATCGCCGGTATACACTTCTGAGGACCCATAAATGGTTAGAAAGAACCAGTCTCTATAATCCAAATAACGGAGGAAGTATGATAACACCAAGGGATACATTATTTCCTATTCCGCGAAAGGTTATCGATGCCAATTTAACAAAGCCAATGCCTCAAAATCCTGGTTATTAATAATAGTATGCAGGTTAGTTAGGTTAGGGGGGTTAGTAAAGTAATCTGCCTCCTGTCAGGGAGGCAGATTTTTCTATCGTTGGGGGAACAAAATCTTCTTAAAAACATAATTTTAGATAATATAAACTATGTAATTTTAATATCATTATTAATAAAAGGGAGGAAAGTATATGATCGAATTTTGGAATAAATACATGAATATCGGTACTATTCATTTTATGTCCTTCCCTGAGGTTATGAAGGGAGAAGGTCCGATAATTAAAACATTGGAAAAAATATTGACAAATGATTTTTTTTCTGCTGTAGAGATAACCCGCATTAAGGATGATAAAGTACGTGAACAGGCAAAGAAGATGCTTGAGAGCAGCCATATGGTTTCTGCTTATGGAGCACAACCGGTTCTACTTTCGAACAAGATGGATCTTAATTCATTAATTGAGGAAGAAAGAAAGAAGGCTGTTGATGAAATCAAAAAGTGTATTGATGAAGCAGCATATTTAGGTGCAAAAGGGGTTGCTGTACTATCGGGACCGCATCCAGGGAAAGAGTTAGAAAAGGAAGCTATTAATAGGCTTCTCCAGTCATTGGAAGACTTATGCAGCTATAGTCAGAAGCAAAATCTCAAATTTGAATTGGAGACTTTTGATTCCGATGTTGATAAGAAATGCCTGATAGGTAAGTCCGAACTTGCAGCAGATATTGCAAGAGAGGTTAGAAAGAAATTTTCCAATTTTGGATTACTTCTGGACCTGTCACATTTTCCAATTCAGCATGAGCAGACAAAAACAGCCCTCCGGAATTGTGCAGACTATATGACTCATCTTCATATCGGTAATTGTGTCTTAAAAGACAGCAGCCATCCTGCCTATGGGGATCAGCACCCGCGGTTTGGTGTTTCTGGTGGGGAAAATGATGTGGAACAGGTAAGAGAATTCTTCGAGGTCTTGTTTAAGTTAGGATGGTTGAAAAAAGAAGGGAAGGTAAAACCAGGGGACAAACCAATCATCAGTTTTGAAGTTAAGCCCATGGCCGGGGAGAACAGCAGCATAGTGCTGGCAAATTCAATCAGGATATTCAAAGAAGCATGGAGTTTATTGTAGCAGTAAAATAAATGTAATATGCCCATAATTGATTCGAAAACCAATAGAATAATCCGGGATTATTCAGTCGAAGAGCTGGCAGAGAAAGCAAAGGAGATGCGTGCTTATAATATGGTGTCTCTGTGTGCCTCAGGATCGGGACATACCGGTGGCACATTGTCCATTATGGATATTACTGCCGTACTTTATTTAAAGGTAATAAGGCACGATCCTTCCATTCCAAAATGGGATGATCGTGACCGTGTATTCTGGTCAGTGGGGCATAAAGCACCGGCGTTGTATGTTGCACTGGGTATGGCCGGATATTACCCGGTTGAAGACACAGTTAAACTAAGAAAACTTTGGTCAGGTTTTGAGGGTCATCCGAACCAGTTCAAACTTCCGGGTCTAGAGCTTTCCAGTGGCTCTTTAGGTCAGGGGCTGGGTGTTGCAGTTGGTTCCGCATTAAGGGCCAATCTTGATAAGAAGAATTACCGTGTCTTTTGTATAATGGGCGACGGCGAACAGCAGGAGGGATCAATATGGGAAGCTGTGATGAGCGCGGGTCATTACAAGCTTGACAACCTGGTAGGAATAATTGATCTGAACGGACTGCAAATAGATGGGAAAACCGAGGCAGTAATGAATGTTCAGCCTCTGGAGGATAAGTACCGGGCTTTCGGATGGGAAGTGATTCACGCAGACGGACATGATATTGAAAAGCTTATAGAAGTCTTTGCGCTTGCTGAAAAAGTGAAAGAAAAACCAGTTCTCATTCTTGCACAAACCGTAAAGGGAAAAGGTGTTTCATTTGCCGAAAATGTGGCAGGCTATCATGGAATCGTTCCAAAGGATGGCCGTTGTGGTAAAGAATCTCTTGAGCAGGCTGTATTTGATATTTATAATGGATCAAAATCAATTTTTACACCTGAGAAATTGGATAGTTTGCTGAAAATATCCACTGATTATCAGGAAGAAGTTGATCAGAAACTGAGAGAAATTATGCCGGTCTATCCACAAAACTACTGGTGGAACGAAAATGAAGTGATGAAAGTGACAATGGAGCCAACCAGGTTTGGTTTCGGGAAAGTGCTGGAAAAAATAGGGGAGGATGAAAGCATAGTTGCATTTGGAGCAGATATAACCACCTCAATAAAGATGGATGATTTTTACAGGGACCATCCCGAACGAAAATCACGTTTTTTCAGCATGGGGATCGCTGAACAGAATATGACAGTTGTGGCTGCCGGAATGGCAAAGGAGGGAAAGAAAGCCTTCATAGGTTCTTATGGCGTTTTTATCTCCGGAAGAAACTGGGATCAGATACGTACAACATGCTGCTATAATAATTTCAATGTTAAAATTGCAGGCGCTCATGGTGGAATATCGGTAGGAGCAGACGGAGCAACACATCAGGCTCTTGAAGAGATCCCTTTGATGTATACCTGCCAAATATGACACTTGAGATTCCATGTGATTCTGTTGAAACAGGAAAATCCACTTTTGCAATAACAAAAGTTGACGGACCGGCATATATCCGGTATGGAAGGGAAGCAACTCCGGTAGTTACAAGACCGGATACACCATTTGAGTTCGGAGTTGCTAATATTATCAGGTTCCGTAAAGTTCAACCTGTTTTCATCGATGCATTTGAGGTTTTCCTGTGCAATAAATATAAGAATGAGAACGAGGATCTCTGCATTGTTGCATGTGGTCCGATGGTGGCAGAAGCTATGCGGGCAGCATGGATCCTGAAACAGGAATATAGTATTGAAACAAGGATCATTAACATACATACAATTAAGCCGATAGACGAGGATTGTCTTTTAAAGGCAGCAGAGGAGATCGGCAAGATCCTGACAGTCGAGGAACAGCAGGTTGGAGGATTCGGAAATATTGTTGCAGGAGTGATCGCTCAAGGAAAGAGATTTTCTAAGTCATTTGTGATGGATATGGTTGGAATAAATGATCATTTTGGAGAATCAGGGGCCCCATGGGATTTAATGAAAGCATTCGGATTATGTGCCGAGCAGGTCACTGTAAGAGCAAAAAAACTATTTGATATAAAATAACTGCTTTTTAACTGAAACGTAATTTGAATGAAATAGTTGATAGTCCTAAATATCAGGACTATCAAAATCTAATCCGGGTATATATCTGCAGGCCTCTTTGAGAACATTGGCGTATTTTCCATGGATACATGACACATGGTGAATGTAGGGGCCATAAATAAACTTTTTCTCCCATTTTGGCCAGTTGTCAACTTTGGCCCATATATAAGTGCCGGTATTTGCAGGGCCTTCAATACCTGTAGCCTGACCACCGAATAGTTTATAATTACCCCTGTCCCCATCAAAACGAGAAATAGTAATGTCTCCTCCTTTTATTTCCCAGTTCGGTCTTTCCTGTAATATTTTTGCTTTAAAACCTTCTTTTTTCAGTGAATAGGGAAATGGACCGCAATGCCATATTAATTCAGTATTATCGTCTTCAGGGTGCCGCATGGTAAACTCCCCGAAAAATGATGGTGTTTTACCACGTGCAGCAGCTGTCAGAAGCATTGATGCTATTATTCCGTTAACATCTGTCTCGCAGCTGACAGGAAGTCCGGCATCGGTAAGCTCAGCCAGGGCAAGACATGGCATTACACCCAGTACCTGTGGCATTACCGTCCAGCATTCTGTTGCGAGTGCATTGCATTGATAGGTTGAGGCCAGTTCCTGGTAGGTAAGCTTAAGGGTGGCTAATCTTTTTGTCCATTCTTTACCCGGTTCAGAGCAATCAATCCTGTTGCATAGATCAGCAGAAACATTTTCAATCTTATCACCCTGATTTTTAATAATTTCGTCCATTTTCTGTTTGACGATACCTATGTTTATCGGCACAATCTCTATCCCGAATTTTTCCATAAGTTCGCTTTCATTGTACATAACGCTTGTGAAGAATTTTGGTCGTGAATTTACCTGTCCGATCCTGAGATTTTGAAATGTTTTTATAACTGATACAACTGAAAGGAACTCACTGAACCCCTCTTTAAAGAGTATGTCTGATATACGGCAATTCTCAATATATGTATAAGGTACACCGTATCTCATCATCAGGCGGCTACTGGCAAACAGACCGCACTGTGTATCTGTGGCCCGGCTTCCGTCATCGCCAATCTTTTCATCTCTCGGCCCCCACAGGAGTACGGGTTTTTGCATCAGTTTTGCCAGTCTTCCAACGGCTTCCTCGCACCCAAAGTTGCAATGCGGAACGAACAGAGCATCTACACCAACCGACTTAAAACGTTCTGCAATCTGATCAGCATGAGAAATATCGTACATTATGCCTTCGGCATTCAACCAGTCTATATTCACCAGTTCAACATTTTCATCCTTCAGGGTTTGAATGATTGTCAGAGTTTCATTTTTGTTCTTCAATGCTGCGTCCATGGTAAAAGCACCCTTGCGGTTTGAAGAAATTCCTCTTCTTACCGGGGCGACTCCGACTTTCAGTTTAAAATCATTATTCATACTTACGATCTCCTTTCATTTCAGAGCAATCCCTTAATTTGTGACACATTAATCTTTACATAAATATACGTCAATCTCAGATCATTTTAACAAAGGTCTTATATATTCCGCGGCCTGTCTTGCAGCAGTTTCAGGATCAGGGAAGGGCAAAATTTCAACGGAAAACCAACCATTGTACCTGGCTGATGTTAATTTATCAATTATAGATTTAAAGTCAATATGTCCCTGACCAGGCACATGTCTGTTTGAATCAGCAAGATGTATATACCCTATCTGATCAATAAACCTGACCAATTCATCTCCAATCTCTGTATCTTCTATATTCATATGAAAAAGATCAGGCATCAGCTTCAGATTTGGCCTGTTTACTTTTTCCAGCATTTCTGCTCCCTCTTTAACAGAATTAATGAAGTTTAGTTCATACCTGTTAACTGGTTCCAATAATAAAGTAACCGATTTGTCATTGGCATAGTCGCATAAAATTCTTATAGTTTCAACAAACCTTTTTACCGAAGCTTTCCCACCGTCACTCTTCTCAATGGAACCTCTTACCCTGCCAATATTTACCTTTTGTCCAAACTCTGAGGCAAGATCAATGATCTCCTTAAATATGTCAATAACCTCTTCTCTTTTTACTCTATCCTGATGTGTGAACATCAATTTGGAATCGGCATAAATCTGCCCGGTAGAAATAGCAGAAACCTCTAAATTTGTTTCATTTAACAATTTTGAAAGCTTGTATCTGTTTATTTCATTAGCATTTTTCAGGGCCAGTTCAACACCATTATATCCAAACTTTGCGGCTGTTTTAATAGATTCCTCAAAACCCCTTAAAACGACAAAAGCATTTGGGAGTGCAGATGTTCCTCCAACAACAACAGCCAGTTTATTCATGGAAATTTATATTATTAGTTCTCCCGGACTCAGATATCAGCTAACTCTTACTGGTTCTATTCTCCTGATAATTAAAAATATTGAAATATATGAAAGTGGGTGTAATAATCCTGTAAAGATAAAAACAGGGGCATATCCGATACTATCAATAAGCTGCCCGGCCAGAAGATTAAAGAACATTCCGCCAAAACATCCTATTGCCCCCATTAACCCGGCAACTGAACCTACCACTTTTGAAGGAAAAATATCAGCTGCAAGTGTTTGAACAATAGTTGACCAGAACTGGTGTCCCAGCATCATCATGCTGAAAAATACGATAGCAAAATTCAATGGAGAACTTGTAATCAAAACGGAAACGGGCATTAATGCTGCTGATATTCCAAGACAAATTTTTCTGGAAATATCCAGAGAAACACCTTTCTTAATAAGAAAACTGCTTAACCATCCTCCAAGAAGACTTCCTACACCAGCAAAGGCATAAGGTATCCAGGCATAATATCCAATTTCTTTAATATTCAATCCTCTGATATCACTCAGGTATTTAGGGAGCCAGAAAATCAGAAAGTACCAGGCAGAATCGCTTATAAGCTTAATAGTTAAAAGTCCCCACAGCTTTCTATAATTAAATAGATTGGCCCATTTAATAGACACGCTAGTATGATTATCCGATAAAAGGGGTTCGTTATTTTTTCTGAGAAGCTCCTTCTCCTCTGATGTAGAAAATCTGCATTTTTCAGGAGTTGAGTATATTAAGAGCCATAATACGGCAAGTATAAGTCCTGCCAATCCTGGTATGAAAAAAACCCATTTCCAGGAAGAAGCAAGGATTATGGTTGCGATAATCGGTGGCGCAATTACTGCTCCGATTGACGATCCGGTATTAAACAGGCCAAAAGCAAAAGATCTTTCTTTTGGCGGAAACCATTCCGAAACTGCTTTTGCAGCTCCAGGGAATCCTCCACCTTCTCCCAATCCCAACATAAATCGTGCGATAAACAATCCTGCCAGGCCTATAACAAGGCCATGCAATATTGTAGCCATGGACCACCAGACGATCATGATAGCCATCCCTCTTTTAGTTCCCAGGAAGTCAATGATTTTTCCTCCAATGGCATACATTAATCCGTATGCAAAGAGGAACATAAAGTTTAGTTTGCTGAATTGAATATTATCAATCGGAATAATTTTCTTGATTTCTGAAATTACAACAGGAAGACTTTGTCTGTCGAAATAATTCAGGATTATTGCCAGCATTAACAGTGCTACAATATACCATCTGAATTTTTTGATCTTAATCATAATCGTATCATGGTTAAGTATGTCATTCTTATTTTAACAAGTTCCCTATCAACATATTAAGGTCTCACCATGAAATTGTAAACCTAAATTTCAGCCATTTCCTTTTATTCAGTTCAGAATATAAAATATTAAATATTGTCTCTATTCTAATTTTATATAAATCTACCATTCAAATATCAATTATTATTTAAAAATATTACCCTATTATTTAAAAATATGGTCTATTTTTGTGAAGGTGATTATAAAACATCTGACATTGGTATCAAAACTACAGGCCAGCTTTTCAAAACAAACCGTCTGCACCTTGCATAATGAGATGGTCTAATGTGACTGGACAATTTATTAATCAAATATAAGTGTATATATTGAAAAGAGTGGGTTCGGGGGAGACTCATAACTTGCTTTTTTGTTCATAATTCATGCAGCCCTCTGATATACA
>Ga0210003_1003689_pt1 | contig 12351 bp, 14 predicted proteins | sample LantaG_FD_182804 | JGI IMG/M metagenome (GOLD analysis project Ga0210003, IMG submission 182804) | Deep subsurface microbial communities from Baltic Sea to uncover new lineages of life (NeLLi) - Landsort_02402 metaG (SPAdes) (version 2) | ecosystem: Environmental > Aquatic > Marine > Oceanic >...
TAAGGTAGTGGCGCTAAACTCAAAGGCTGGTCAGTTTGCAAATGCAATGACGAACAATGGCTATCGAGTTTTGAAAGTGCTACGGCGAATGGGCGTTGAAGATAACGCTGTCATGCCTACCTATTTCTACCTGATGTCTGTGTTTGCTCAGACCTATATGTGGAATGAAATTGAGGCTCGCACTGGCCTAGAAGCAGAAAGATTTGGGCCTGTCCCTCAACTGCAAACAGTAGCATCTCTGATGAGTAGTCGCGGAGAACCCTCATTTTCTACTCTAGCAAATAGGATGATTGATGCAAGGTCTGACAAGTACGGAATGGAGTTCTCGATATTTAAGAACGGCATTGCTGATGTCACTCTAGCACTGCTAAATAATGATGACTCCATCGCAGGACAAGCTAAAGTTGAAGCAGCCATAGCTAAGTCAGTCGCAGGTGTAGGGAAGTTGACGCACTACGGAGTCCTTGCGGATCTAGTTAACTCGCCTCTAGGTTTGGGCGCTGTTATGGTAATGGACACGCTACCACTTATGGAGCACAGCGCATACTCTGCAGCTATCACTAGTGGTCAAAGCCTGCGCTTTATGAGTGCGATTGCCAAGGAGATGTACTCGCGAGAGTACCTCACCACTGAGCAATACAACAAGCTAGCTGATCAAGACGAGTTCATTGACATGCTGCAGATGAACGGGCTGAGTCCAACTCTCGACTACATGGTGAAGCTACAGCGACTTACGCAAGAAAGGCAAAAGGCAATGGATGCTGCTTCCAAAGAGTTTGGGGGAGACCTTGATTTGTTCTATGATCAGGTGTGGCAACAGGTTGGCGCTGCTCTGTCTAGGAAGAATCAGCAACAGCGCAACATGCTCTATCGAGAAGAGGATTAAAGCTTAACGCTTGCACGAGGCTTGGGAAGTTTCGGCTTCTCAGGCTTTGGCTGTGAGGGCTCTTCCTCGGGCTGGTCCTCTACTAGTGGCCTAGCAGGAATTTCTAAACTTTCTAACCGTCCTACCGTATCATCAAACTCATGGATAGCTTTTGCAACACACTGAGAATAGAGTATCAACGTGGGAGGGCTGAGCCAGTAGTCCCAGTCTGCTGAACGGACGCTGCCAATAACCAACTCCGCTCTAGCAGGTCGCTCAACTTCGATGGGACGCGGCGGCAGGAGTAATGGAGCGCGGCTTGCATATTCCGTGCCCGTAAAGTCTTGGAGACCAGGAACAAGACACAGATACTTGCGGAGTAAATCAGAAAGAAGCAAGTCAGGGCTATAACGGTTACGGGGTAAATTAACGTAGAACCCCGCTGGACCGTCCCACGAACCAATTTTGATCGCCAATGAGAGTTCATCGCGCCTCCCTTCTAGGAGAAACTCTGATCTATCGTTAACGTCGTCATCGCTCTCACGAATCTTAACAAGGTGGTTCTTGAGGTTCAATCGCTTAGCAATTACGCGAGAGAACATCCACTCTGGTCTTTCATCTGGGGAGATAACAACGTTTGTTCTGTTCTCATTGTGCAGCATAAATCCGTTCAAGTCAACTCGTAGCATTTCAAACCCCTATCAGTTTACTGGTGTTAACTTTGCGATTGTGCTTCTTCTCTGACTCGTTCTTGGCTCGCACGTCCAATATCTCTTTCCTGAGATTGGCTGAGTCCTCACCTTTACAAGCCTTCTCTCGGTAGTACCTAGCTTGTTCAGGGGTGAAGGTTCGGAGCCCTGAGAAGTTGTTGGATTGTAAACCCATCTCAATCTTGCAGAGTGGGTCGTCCTTAGCACCGAAAGAGTTAATCGTAGTGCCGTCGTTGCGAAGTCGGGCGTTGGTAGGTTGACCGCCATTAGCTAGCCCTGTTCTACAGACTGCCCAATCTTTTTTCATAGGCTGCTGGCACATTGCACAGAGAGGGAACTCCCCTGCTGTCTTCTCGTAGTTGCGTAGCTCATGGCCACAATCACAAATAAAGTCGTCAAGCATGTCAAGTCCTCATAGCTAGAAGTTCATGAACTGTTTTGAGTAGCTTTTTCAGCTGCTGCCTTCGCATAGTGTACTCGATTTTCTTACTCTGGGCGAGAGCGATAGCCGCCTGAAGCTCATGATCATCTGCCTCGTCCTCTGCTACCTTGTTCAGTTCAACGTGCAGCTGAAACAACTCGTTTCGCAACTCTTCGTCTGAAAGCCTGCGGTATTTTTCTAGGTTCGCCATCGGTAGTCTCATCTTTTACTCCATCGGATAGCTTCAATGAAAGCTTTGGGCAACTGCTTTTTAACTTTGAGAAATGCGCCAGTGAACTTAGAGTCCAGCATGTAAATTGTGCTCTTATCGCGCTCGTTTCGGCTGGCTCGTCCACTACCCTGAATCACTGATTTCATTGCCTGCATCTCATACCAGTGCTCAGGAGTTTCGAGCGCCTGATCAAGCAACACTCGCTTCTGAACTACGCTGTCCTTCCAATTCGGTAGCGGGAAGATTGGGATGATGACAAACCTTGCCAAGTCATCCTTAAGATCTAAGCCTTCCCAGCTGCCCGAGAGGATAGCTACTGTGTTCACACCTGCACCGCCGACAAACTCCCCAACCACTGCTTTCTTATCAGCTTGAGTGTGGAAGACGAAGCGAGAGTCAGTGAGATGTTGTCGCAGCACTTCAGCAAAGCGATATGTAGTGAGGATGATCCCTCGCTCATTGGGGTGGATGTTCTCGCAGATCTCTTTAATCCGCTTGACCAAGAGTGGCGTTGCAAATGCCTCGGTCTTGAAGCTGTACTTGACAGTGTTCTCCGCATAGAAAAGCCGTTGGTCTACTGGGATTGGCGAGCCCACCTCAATTGAATCAAACTTCTTAAACCCAAGCTCACGAACGTCAATATCCAATGCCGTTGCTGACATCAGTAGCACTTCTTTAGCTGCAAAGAAATGGTTCAGAACACGAGGCATTGGTCGGATGACACGAAGTTGAAGACAGCGGAGACTCTTACCATAGCGAAGCTTGTTTACTTCCTCAATCACAAACAATTCCGAGTCGTCTCGCAACCAGCGTGCAACTTCGTCAATCTTGTTGAGAGCACCTACCAACCCCTTGAGCTTCTTGGGAGCGAGCTTAGTGATGTTCTCCTTAACATACGCACTGAGCGCAGACTGTCGCTTCTTTAGCAGCGCGTGAGTAGCAAGGACGCTGGCACTAGTTCCAAATGGAATGTCGATCTCATCCTCCCAGATGACAAGCTCGAACATTGAGTTGAGCATACCAGCTACCATCTGGAACTCGTCTACAATCAGCAGGTCTGTTACTGGCACTTTGGATATTTGGTCGTTTCCGCCTGACCACTTCGGGAAATAATGATAGCTCATCGTGTTAAAGATCGCTGAAGACTGCTCATAGCAATCGCTGCGAGCACGAGAGTACGGGCAGTGATCGCCGCACGACTCGCCTGCCTTTAACCCCATCAGCTGATCCATCTGCCTCGTCAAATCGCAGGTGTTGCCAGGGAAGCACACACAATCGTAGTTGCTGGCACCCATCAGCACGGGGTACTCAGAGAACTCTCTTCGATACTGTTCCTGCAAGATGATCGTCCCAGTGACGATGCTAACCTTTTTCCCTGACTCTTCCTCACGCTTAGTGATGGCGTCAATGCCAAGACTCTTGCCTGTACCTGTAGGAGCGGCGGCCTTCTTACATTTAACTCCATTACCTCGAACGCTGTCCCACCATTCCATAAGCTCGACTTGCTCATCACGAGGGTCATAGCCTTTACGAAAATAATAGCCTGTCTGTGTTCTGTTAAGCATTAGCGTTTCATTCTCCTTACTCGTAGGTCTGGACCTAGCCAGCACAAGCCTTTCACCTCCCAGCAAAAGGCAAGAAAGATTATGATTGAGTCTGCTTCATCGTGCGTCTTTGGCTTAGTGAATTGCCAAGGTATCTGTTCAAAAATCTTAACTCCTTTTGGGTCGCTCATCGTACAGCCAAGCTGCTTAGCTACGCTCTTCCAGGTGTTCACTGGCACTGCATTTTTAGGCAATAATCGACTGCAGTTGTTCCACGCTGAGATGATAGCGCCAGGAGATATTGGAAGCGATGGCGTAATTTGCGATGGAGGTAGCAACTCCAGCGTAGTATTCACAATCAGAGTGCCAGGGAAATACTGAGCCATGAACGCTTCAAACTGCTCATGGATCATATTAAGTCGTCTCGCTGCCACCATGCGAGAGTCAGCTTTCAGCGTCTCACTGGCAAGGAACTTACCTTCCAAATCAAAGATAGAGATTCCCATTTGCGTAGAGCCAGGGTCAATACTCAGCTGCAATCTGTCTGGAAACTGTCCCCTTTCCTGCAACTGCGATAATTCCGTCCGTAACCGCTCGCGAAACTTCTTCACCTCCGTGGGGATTATCGAAGCTGCCATTGTAAACCTCACAAATAGCTTGAATTTGAGACTGAGTTAGGTGCAATCTTGCAAGGTCTTTTGCCAGCTTCCAGATTGCCGTATACCTGGAACCCACTGGTCCTGAGTGATAGCATAGCCCGTAACGTAAGGCTTCCCAAAGGCAATCGATCTGCCCTGCATCGACTCGCTCAGCGACAAACTTCTGTAGTAGTGACACCTCATAGTGGTCAGAGCATGGACGAACACTTCCTTTGTGTGTGAACACCGGAGACTTGGTCTTCCTAGTCTTTTCATGAAAGCACCCGACGCCTCGCAGTAAGTGTAAGGGGTGGTAAATCGACAGATCAAAGTCTTTAAATACTCGGAGGTCTCTAAAGTGATCAACGATGAGTCGCTTATCTTTGAAGGCAAGCTCGTCAGAAGGGGTCGCATCGCGCTTAAAGGCAACATGATATCCTTTGCTCCCGCTGATAAATACAGTGAAAAACCAGTCCAACTCTATCATCCTGTCAATCAACTCATCAATCCCATCCATTGAATCAATGTCGATCCACACGACAGTTGAGTAGTGTATGGGAAGCCAACTCCTCACTGAACCTTTCATCATGATCCTGCGAGCCATCTCTTCTGTGATTGCGTACAGAGAGACATGGCCGTTCTTATGTACAATGCCACTGCCGAAGTTATCAAATACAGGTTTGATGAACTTCCACCTGACCCGAATCCTTACTTCGCGCCAGCAATAAATATCAGTTCTTCGTGTCATAGAGAGTCTTCCCCACTGACATTGAAAGCATCAGATCGAACTCCCATTCAAGAGTCCTGTTAAGCTCATCTAGGCACGCATTGATGACGTTCTTGCCAGCTTCAATCTTATCATCAGGCACCTTCACTGTCATTGCATCGTGCCAGTCAGGAATCACGATCTTCATCCACTCTGGCTTGTGCTGCATGACGATGGAGATAAGCATCTTCATAACGCCTGCTGCAGTAGATTGAATCATGCGATTAAGCACAGTGTGAAGGGGAGTTGATAGACTGTTTCCACCAAGCGATGCAAACGTAAGAGGGAAGCCAAACTCTGTTACGAGGTAGCTCCTGTCCTTGACTTCGTTTGTCAAGTCTTGCTTCAGCATGAACAGGAGAGCGAAAGTTTGCCAGAAACTCTTCACCACTGGTTTGATAACATTCAGCGGATAGAGCACCTTGGTATGCTTGAACACCAGTAGCCGCACCCTTGCTGGGGATGCGCCGTAAACAGTCGAGAGGAACACGCCCTTTGCCATGCCTCGAAGCTGCTTGTTGTCGTGTTTAACTTTCTCGCTGTCCTCCATCCAAAGATCAATATCCATCTTCAGCTGGTTCTTGAAGGTCGGGATTGCTGAGACGTGCATCAAGTACACATCATCAATCCATAAAGTCTCGTCCTTCCAGAATGGGCGTTTGCCTACCCCGTCAACAATTGCGTACCGTAGCTTTGGATCGCCTGACAGGTGTGCCTGTACTGCTGGCTCAAGAGACCTGAAGTCCACAGCGATGAATGATGTACCTGGATCAGCGAGAATAGAAGAGGCTAGCGGCTCACACTGCATTGGGAAAGCGAGTAGATTGCTGCCGTAAGTTGAGATACGACCAGATTTAGTTCCCAGAAGGTTGAAGTCTGGGTACCATCGTCCATTAGACGCTGTCTCCTTGCGTATGCTAGATACTCTATCAAGCATTTGTTTAAGATTGCCTCTCTCTTCGAGAATAGCACCGCCTTCACCGTAGAGGCCGATGTGGTCTGCATCAAGAGTGGCGTTCCCTTTGTCTGTTGTTGCAGGATAGTCATAGTCGCACACATCCCAGTCGAAGAAGAGTCCTTGATGATTGAATATACCTAGCAGCTGTGTGTTGCTGCCAATGTTAAATTCATTCTTCTCTTTCGCTGCCCAATCTTCGTAGGAGGTAGGTCGTATCCTCTTAGTCTTGCTCTTCTCCCACTTGTCCATCTGCTCTTTGGCGTGCCGAGCCCTGCGCTCATACCCGATGAACTTTTGGATAGTCTCGTTGGCCATGAACATGTCGCCAACTTCAGTTAACTTTTGCGCTGAGTCTTCATAGAAAGCATCGAGCTTCTTGCTATCAACAGCGAAACCTTCGCACCTAGCTTCTACTGTTGCCATGACTTCAGCGTTGAATAGATAAGTCCACGTCGCAGGATCTACCTTGATAAATCCTTTGAGAGTCTTGTACAGCATGAGAGTGTAGTAGGCGTCATACCTGCAATACTTCGCTGTCAACTTAATAGGGACTCTGTGTAGAAACTCGCGGAAGTTGTCAGAGTCTGCATCAACTCCCCGAGATACGAGCCAATCAACAATCTCTGTCTCGTTCGTATCATAGCCTAGATACTTCCTGACACTCGGCTTAAGGCCAAACCCAGGCGTAGTAGCAGAGTTATCACACATCTGTGCGTAGCAGGCCACGTCACACACGAGGTTTAGAGGATACTGCGGGTAGTCGTGAGTCAGCTTCCCAATATCAAAGAGAGCGTTCCAGCATATCACTGGTATCTGATTCTCGCTGAGCCATGCCAACACGTTAACAATATCTGCACCAGCATACCAGATAGCGCCATCAATAGTTTCTGAAGCGCAAATAGCAAGTCCAATTATGCTGTCATCTACAATGCTAAGTCCTGTTGTTTCGATATCTAGCGCATAAACTTCTTGTTCCTGCTCTTCCACTTCACCCCTCCATAGCTTCCAACCTAGCTCGAACTGTCGCAGTCGATTTGTACCTGATCCTGTATGGTCTGCGAGTGCCAAATTGCGGCTGCCTGTTGTTACGCTCAACGTCCAGCGTGCCCAATTCTTGGAGAGTGAGACTGCCGCTCTCGAATAGCTGGTCAGCTGCTGTCTCCAACACGGTGTCAACAAACAGTCGCAAGTTTCGCTCAGATAGCTGGAAGCCATGAAGTGCTAGCCTAGCTTTAACTTCTTGTCGAAGTGCAATCTTTCCAGACTTCTTCATGGCTGCTCCCTACTTTTTACTTCTCGTATTCGCTGGGGTCGTACTCGCTATCTTCCTCTGTCTCTGTCGGTGCCGGTGGCTGTTTACCAGGGAGCGGGCGTAGTTGAGGTCGTTTCTGAGGGATTGTCGTAGGTGCTTTCTTTTTAACTCCGATGCCAATCTGTGCGAGCGGGTTTGAGATGCCCTCGATTGGGAGGATCTCAGCATTGGGGCCAAGCTCAAGAGAGACACCATTGTCTGCACAATATTGCGCCATCTCTGCCCAACGCTCAGTAGAATCCTGAACTTCGTCAGAACTAGGCACAGCAAACGGGGTTTCTGTGAACATTCTGTCCTGTGCATCGACGATGTACCATGCTCCTTTGTCGTTGTCATAGTGCGGATGGACCTTATTCTTGCTCCACTTAAGAATCATGCGGCATTGGAATCCACAGATATCGTGCAGCACTTGAGCTTCGCTATCCACGATGCGATCCAGGAACTCCAACCGATGATCAGCGAGCCCAACGGCTGTAAGCATCTTACCAAATGAGGCCAGCGGGAATACTGTAGGCTTACCTGCTCGGCTGATAAACTCCATGCTCTGACCAAGAGGAGCAAGGAAAGTCATCATGGCTGTCTCGCCTGCCGCGTTCTCAAAGATCCATGTCCACTGAATCCACGAAGGGTTAGTCTCGTGCATCTTAATAGAGTCGTCTTTGACTATTGAGATCTTAACATCGTGGACAATTCCAGGCTGCATCCTACGCTGGGATGCTTTCTTCATTGCGTCTTCAATCTGCTCATCAGTGAAGTTACGTTTGGTCTTCTTGAACTGTGCTAGATTAGGTACTGCCATTGCTTAACTCTCCTCTTTAAGTTGACGTGATTCACGAACTGACAACTTATATGCTGCCAATTCCGTAAGGTCTGCGTTCATAAAATCAGGAGTCTCAGTCGAGAGAATCCCATTGATGCGTGGCTTAAAGTTGATGCACCTCTCTTCCCCTGTGACTTTCTTGCCAGACTTATTTAGGTTTCCACCAAACTGGAAGAAGTGACCTTCAAAGGTCTCATTCTCCTGCGTCTCAATCGTAGCCTTGCCCACTGTGCAGATATCAGGGAAGATGCCCACCACATGCAAGTTGTTACGATAGCCTTCGAGCAATGGTTCTACCTGATCATAGAGCCCTGTCTGCTTATCCTGCTCGGCTGCAGCTGGACACGTTACCACGACATTGAGTCCACGCTTCTGCAACAACAGCAACTTCTGATTCAAATCGAGCAACTCTTTGAGAGCTACTTCCTGTGCGCGGAAGTTGTTCTTAGCTACGTTCTTTATCTGCTGAATGTTCTTCTTCTCATTGATACGCTTGAACACAGAGTACAGTGAATCAACTGCCACCCACTGGATCTGCTTAGCTATCTCAGCAGTAGCAATCATAGAGTCGAGTACGCCATTCATCTTGACCATAGCTTGGTCAGCTGTTAGCGTCCCCCACTGTGCAGCTGGCAATGGCCTTCCGTTACTGTCCTCGGTCATCATATCAATAATGACAGGGACAATCGTACCCCCGTAGCACGTTGAAGCCATTGCCCTCGCTGTCTCGATGCTATGAGCCTCGTCGCTAGTGGTCAGCAGAATCATTACACCCTTGCCTGTACCTAGCGCAGTAGACTTGCCAGCCTGTCGAGTGCCTACCATTAGCAGACACAACGGTTCAGGTGCAGTGGGTTGCTGTGATACCTGGGCAATCAGATGTGCAATGTTAACTCCGGGCAATCCTCCCTTGCGAGGAGCTTCAACCTCAGCTTCAACCTCTGCCTCAACTTCCTGTGCCTCTTCTGCTACTGATTCAGGTGCAGCAGGTGTGGGCGGCCTGCGCTTAATCTGCATCTTCTTTGCTAGTGGACTTAGTTCTGGCATATTACATTCGTCTCCATTTTCAGGGTGTCGATGAATTCCTCGATGTCGATCTTGTCGTGCTTTCCATACTGACTGCACACTGGGTTGAAGTCGCAGTAGTTGCAAACATTGTACGAGTAGGGCTTGCCGAATAAGTCAACACTGACTGGGCGCTCTGTCGGCATAACTCCATCACTGTCAAGCGATTCGAGCAACGCCAAGCCTTCTGACAATGATTGTAGGGACACGATAGTTTTAACTCCTCCGCATAGGATTCCTCCATCGTCTGCTCGTGTGACATAGTGAGTGCAGAAGTCAGGCTGTATCGAGAATCTCTGCTTGGTTGAGAAGTCATAGCCTTTAACCCAGTGCATAAGGCCATAGAGTGTGAAGGCTGCCTCACATCCATGAAAAGCCATCGCTGCATTGAGCTGTTCAATAGCGCCAAGTTTCGGGTAGCCATCCATGAAGGCCATTTTAGCCACACGCTCTGATTGGCTGGACTTGATTTCTACTGGGAATTTGTGATCATTGTAGCTTATCAGCAAGTCTGGCCTAGCTGTGTAGATACGCTGAGTGTCATCGACAAAGCTGTAGAATTCAACAAGACACTCTTCCTCTTCGAGATAGGAGAGACCTTGATACCCAGCGCGACTCACCCACTGCTTGACTTTCTCTTCCCATGACCTGCCGTAGTGCCAGCTGAGCAATGACTTCACTGTAGGTCGCTCGCTCACTCCATGCTTACGAGCAATGGCTTGCCTCGGGCAATGGCTAGAGCTATCAACAGTGAAGACACCGTTATGAAAGTTAGGCGTGTTCGCGCCTCTAAACCTCGGAGTTTTATCAGGATCATCGTGCGGACTCGGACTGTCTAATTCATTGACAGCACCAGCAAGCAGAAGTTTCCTTAGAAAATCTTCCATGTTGCCCCTTTCTCTCGTTGTTGGGATTTCTCAACTGTACATGGATCGATCAGGGCTGTCAAATATCGCCCAGAAAAAAGGCAGGCTAGTGGGAAGTGCCGTCAAATCCGTAGTTATCTTCGAGGAGGCCAGCGATGAAACCCAACTCCTTGTACACGTCGCTGACAATTTCGTCTGGGATTTCGTAGTCTTGATGGAGATCTTGCACCTTGTAGATCAGCGAGATGCAACGCTCATAGAGAGCGCCCTTCAAGAAAGCAACTTCCGCCTTCCACAAACCGGGAGTGTCAGGTGGGATCTCGTAGTCGTCCATGCACAACCCCGTAAAAAAAAGAGGAGCCAAAGCCCCTCTCGAAAAATGTAACGCAATTACACAGACTGCCTGATCTTATCAGTCTGCTGAGACTTCTTCAACTGCTGCTTCCACTTCGACAGCCGGTTGACGCATTGCTTCGTCGTACTCTGCAAGCGGTGTGTACTCAGTCAAGGCGCCTGCGACAATCACACCCTTCTTCGTGATCAAGGCGTTGTAATCGCGGACAGAAGCTTCACTCACACGGCAGCGAGACACCATTCCGTTGTTGAAAATGGCGTAACATTTCGCGCTGTTCTGCGATTTATCAGCGGTGAACACAGGGTCAGAGGCATCAATTACCAATGCGTTCGTGCCCTTAGCCGCGAAGAGACCGCGAATACGATTGTAAGTCGTTGACATCTTGAGGCCGTGTTTCGCGCAAAACTCGTTGAGGGTGCTTGCGGTGCCGTTGTCCATAATAACGACACTTCGACGGGGGCCGTTCGGTTTGCGATCTGCCTTTGGTGCTTTTGTCGAATCCTTAGTCACTTGCTGTGCTCCTTTGCTGACGTTCGCGGGGGACTTGGTTTTCTTTGCCATTCTCTGCGCTCCTATGTTGAGTTGCTGCCTACTAATTTGCCACAACTACATAGAGGTGTCAACAAAGCGATCAACATTTCCGTCAATTGACTGCAAGTGGGTGCAGTGGTACTGTGAGCCCTTACAACAGAGGAGACAAGCAGTGGGAAACGTTTCAGATGTTCTGCCAGAAGACAAGTATCAGCACGCAATTCAACTCCTTGGCTGGCTCAAAGATGAGGCAGTATCGCAGCGACAGTGCGCGAGGATCTCCGGGATCTCTCCCGCTACTTTCAGAGCATGGCGTCGGGGGAGTCGTCCGGGATGGACTAGCTATGCCAGATTGTGTGAACTGTGCTACAAACTGGGGTGCCCTTTAGTGTCAGAAACGGGAGAGTGAGATTGCCATGTTAAATAGAAGCAGCACAGGAGTTAGCATTGCTAAGTGGAAAGACGACGGGAAGTTGAAAGTCGATACTTCGCTGCTATTCGAGGTGCTCCAACGCCTTGATCCCTACGTCCTGACAGATGGGACTTTCATTGACAAAGAGACGAACAAGATCATCCATCGCAATCACATCAAGTGCATGATGAGGCTGGAATACATTGCAGCTGGGGGTGAGCTAAGAGGCAAGCCATTGCAATTTGTGATAGAGCGTTTCTTAATTGCAATGGCCGGAATAGCGAAACGCCTGCATGAACAGTCGGACAATGGCGAGCTTGAGCGCCACAAGGGATTCATCAAGGCACCTACTGGCTTTCTAAAGTAAAGTCAGCGCCAGTGATTTTGCACAAATGGCGCACAACCAACTCAAGCCTACGAATCCTACGAGTCGCCTCGATGTTAATGATGATATCTTTATCGTCATGAGGTGAGAAGCGATGCTCCAGCACAGCCACCTCTTCCCAATACTTTTTGAGTAGATTGCTTGGCCTATACCTACGACGGTCGCCTTGCCTGAGATTGTCCAGTATGATCTCGGCATCAACCAGCGCCTCCAACGATATGTTGAGCCAATCAGTGGGAATCTCTGCGCCCTTAATTCCAGTGTGTTTGCCATACTGTGGGTACTTCTGCACACTGTTTGGATCGATGATGTGGAAGCCGTCTTTTGGATGCAAGGGTGCGCTACGCAAATCCCACAAAAGCCAGTAACACCATGCCATTACATAATAGCAACGCTCATTCCAAGCCTTATCCTGAACAGCGCGAGTGTTGATGATCCTATTTAACTTGTCGATTATCCTACGAAATGGTG
>Ga0210003_1003690_pt1 | contig 12350 bp, 11 predicted proteins | sample LantaG_FD_182804 | JGI IMG/M metagenome (GOLD analysis project Ga0210003, IMG submission 182804) | Deep subsurface microbial communities from Baltic Sea to uncover new lineages of life (NeLLi) - Landsort_02402 metaG (SPAdes) (version 2) | ecosystem: Environmental > Aquatic > Marine > Oceanic >...
AAGCTTGCAATAAAAAAAGAGCGATTTTCTATTTTTTTCCGACTAAAGAGAAAAATTAACCCCAAAAACAGTATTGTAATTGATGAATATAAGGTTGAAATAGATGTAAGATTAAATTGTTGATTAATCATATACATATAATATGCATCCTAAAATATTACTTATACAATTTTATATTTCTCTAACTGTTATTACAAAATATTTTATAGGTTTTTAAAAAAAATTAACAATCTATTGAAAGTATATAGGTTTTTAAAAAAAATTTCAAATAATACTATACTATGCCGCGCCAAGACTGACACTAATCTGCTGTCTAATGCCTTCTTCCCCTTTAGAGACGGGATAGATGAGGCGGCCAAAGCGGGAGTAACTGCCATTATTCAACCCGGCGGGTCGAAGCGAGATGAGGAAGTAATCGTTACTGCTAATGAACATAATCTGGCAATGGTCTTTACTAGTACAAGATGTTTTAAGCATTAATCCCGCTCCCCCATTTCCTGAACTGAAAACTTTTCTTCCAAAAAAGAAGAACTTTTAAAACTTAGGTAAAAGGAGAACATTCTTCTTTTATACGCCCGGATTTAATGCTTTATAAAAAAGTAAAGTGTGCCCCCCTTTTACCTACAAAATAAAACTTTCCTCAAAAAGAAGGATTTCTAGAATAAGTGTAGTATATATAGTATATAAACTAAATATCGTAACCTGTATGAAGGTAACAGGAGAGACTTTTTCTTTCCATCATGAAAGAAAAGGAGCCGAAGAGGTAAGGTACCAAAAGTATTGAAACTTTCAGGCAAATGGACCGTTACCGGACAGCACTCTGGAGAGCTTTATACTAAAAAGCACCGAAGGGGCAATTCCTAAGCTTTAGGAATAACCTTACAGAGTTTACTTTTAAAGAATTGTTTCCTAATCCATTAGGAAGAATCTTTCAGGTAAAAGGACAGAGCAAGAGACTAATATAGTTATTTTCTTACTCTGTCCTTTTTGTTTAATAGAAGCATCTTGTTTTAATAAATCATGGATTTTCCTGAAATGTCAAAAAATGTCGTGGAAATAATTTAATCTACAACTTAAAAAAATCTAATTGATGCGTCAAGTAGATAGTTAAAATATTTGTAATTAATTGGAATATAGACGTGAAAGTAAAGTGTGACAAAGAAACATTCCCCTGTCACATAATAAATTATTATAATTTAATTGAGGTGAAATATGAAAAAAACAGATGCGATTACAAAACCATTAGAAAGAGAAATAATTGAAAATTTTGTTAAGGAAATTACCCTGAGAAGAAAAGATGAGAATATTAAACCTAAAAATATGGTAATATTTTTTAGGAATGAACATACAAGTAATATTGAAAGACCAGTATATGAAGTTCCCATTGGACTATTAAGATATAGAAAAAACAATGGAAGAATTAGTTCAGATGTCATGAGTTATGAAAAAGATCAATCCCCATTATTAGAAAAAAGTGAAGATGCACAAAAAATGCTCAGAAAATTTTTGGAAGACAAAGATCCTGAGCAAACAAAAAAATTGATGAATTCAATAATGCATATGGGACAAAAGGAACCTGCCATTATAACTAAGGATGGGTTTTTAATAAATGGGAATAGAAGAAAGGTTGCTTTAGAAAAATTACATAAGAAAACTAGAGAAGAAAAATTTGGATGGATGAAAGTTGTTATTTTACCTGGGAAAAATGATCCGGGGGGTCCTCCCACATTAACAGAGATCGAACAAATTGAAAATCGCTATCAATTACAAAGCGAAGGCAAATCCGAATACTCTAACTATGATAGGGCTTTGTCTATTAGAAATAAAATAAATTTAGGATTGGACTTAAAAACACAACTCCTAGATGATCCCAATTATAAAAGTTTATCTAAAAAAGAGCTAGAGAAGGTAATTAAAAATTTTCAAGAAGAATATTTGGAGCCCTTAAAATCTATAGATAGATATCTTGAAATATTAAGTAGGCCTGGACGCTATGATACAATTTCCACTGGTACTACAGATAGAGAAGGTAGGTGGCAAGCATTCTTAGATTATTCTAAAAATGTCCGAAAAAAATTGAATGATGTTAAAGAAAGAATAAAGTTAAATGTTAATGAAGATGAAACAGGAGATATTGAAGAAATTGCTTTTAAAATTATAAGAAAAAGGGATTTTCCTAATTTACCAAAAGTTCATCAAATTATGAGAGATTTGCCTAGATGGCTGGAAAATACAGATTCAAAAAATGAATTATTTAAATTATTAAAGATAGACTTTAAATTACCAGGAGAGGAATGTTTTGATAAGGAAGGGAAGGAAATAAGTGAAAGGGAAAAGGATTTTAAATGGAGCACTAGGAATCAAACAGAATTAATTGGTTGTACGAAAAAAGCAAAAAGGCTTTATGATTATCAAATGGAAAAAGATTCACCACTAACATTATTAGAAGAATCTCTAAAAAAATTAAAACATAAAGGCATGATACCCGAAGCTATCGAATATACTAATCTTAATAAAGCGATAAAATTGGCGGAGGAAATAAAAAAAAGTGCAAATAGATTAAGAAAAGAATTCTATCAACTTATAAAGCAACGAAACTAAGCCTAAAAATTAATTCATTAATAAATTTAAGAAGAAGAAAATGCTTTTAGATATAATTAAAAATATGTTAATAATTAGATATAATAGGTTTACCTTTGAACCAAGACAAATAAGTCAATTATATGATTGGGGATTTTTAAATAATTCAGAAGAAAAATATTTGTTTATCAATGAAAATATTGAAGTGATTTTACCGAAATTACTAAATTATTTTAATAAATCAAAGGTAGAATACACTATTTCTCATTCTTGCAACTTGTTAGTTGAGAAAATTTCTGTAAAGAAGGATAGTTTCGATAAGTTGTTAGAGGATGGGAAAAATTTCAAAAATGGAAAATTTGATAAAAAAGATTATAACAATCATTTAGAGTTTCTTAATAATAACATATCAAGAGAACTTAAAGATCACCAAAAAAAAGCTTCTTATCATCTCTATTTGGTAGGCAATGGAGCGAATTTTTCTGTACCCGGCAGTGGAAAAACTACAGTAGTGTTATCTATTTATGAAAAACTAAGATTACAAAATAAAGTTAATAACATATTTGTTGTTGGACCACCCTCTTGTTTTGGCCCTTGGAAAGATGAATTTTTAATTGTATTGGGTAGGAAACCAAATGCCAATATTTTAGCGGGTGGAAATATATATCAGCGAAAATCCGAATATTACAAATCCGATAAAATATCCGAACTTTATCTTACAACATTCCAAACATTATTGAGAGATCAAGAACAAGTATGTTTTTTTTTAAAAAACAAAAAAATAAATACTTTTTTGATTATAGATGAAGCACATTATATTAAGCAAGTTAACGGGAATTGGGCAAAAGCTGTTTTAAAAATATCACAATATTCCAAATTTCGCTGTGTATTGACTGGTACTCCCATTCCTAAAAGCTATAGTGATTTATATAATTTAATTGATTTTCTTTGGCCTGAAAGAAATATAGTAAATTCAGAAGAAAAAGTAAAATTGAAAATACTTGAAGAAAAAAAAGATTATGAAAGTGCAGGTAAAATATTAAAGCCAAATATAGGGCCATTATTTTATAGAGTCAGGAAATCGGAATTAGGATTAAAACCTCAAATATTTCACATCCCCAAAATTATTCAAATGAATCATTATGAAAGAGTACTTTACGATGCAGTTGAAAAAAAAATCAAAAAATATGCTAAGGAAGAATTCCTTCAAAACATTGAATTAGTATTAAAATTGAGAAGAGGAAGGATGATTAGATTAAGGCAATGTTTATCTTATGCCAAATTATTAAACTCTGCAATTGATTATTATAAAGAAGATATTTTTGAAGGCAATAATTATTTGGAAAATATAATTTATAATTATGATAAATTAGAAATACCCGCCAAAATAAATTATTTGACAAATTTTATAAAAGAATTTGAAAAAACTAAGAAAAAAATAGTTATTTGGGCATATTTTATTGGTTCGCTTAAGCTTATTGAAAAAAAAATAACAGAATTAGGATTCAATTGCAAAAAAATTATTGGCGAAACACCAATGGAAAGAGACTCAATTAAAGAAGAGGAAACAAGAGAAAAGATAATAAAGGAATTTATAGACGATAAAAGCGGTTTGGATATTCTGCTCGCTAATCCTGCAGCCTGTGCTGAATCAATATCTCTGCACAAGACATGTAGCAATGCTATTTATTATGATTTATCTTACAATTGTGCTCAATATTTGCAATCTCTCGATAGGATTCACAGGGTTGGAGGTTCAGAGAAAAAATCTGCACATTATTATTTCCTGCAATATGATAAATCTATAGATTCAGACATTTTGGATAATTTAAAAGCAAAGGCTAAGAAAATGTATGATATAATAGAAGTAGACTACAGTATTTACTCATTAGATATGTCTGACGAAACAGACGAGATAAGCGCTTATGAAAGGCTGTTTCTGAAATAATGATATCTTTATTTGATAATATTTCTTTCCATCAAATCAAAGTATTAATCAACGTATTTTATTCATTATCGGAACTTAAACATGAATTTATAAAAAGTTGGTTTGAGGCGGATGCACAGAATTATAAAGAAACACTAGATTTATTAAGAGGCTTGAAATTAGTCAAAGTTAAAGATGATATAATTATTTTAACAGATGAATTTAAGAAAATAATAAAGGAATACAATCATAATGAAAGTATAATTATTAATTTTTTATTAAAAAAATTAATTAATTCTAAAAATATTTTTACAAAAGAGATATTTTCGTTTTTGAGTAATTTCAAAATACATGATGGTTCATTTGAATATACTCCAACTATTAAAAAGAGATTAAAAGAAAGCGGGATAAGAAATCTCTTTATTGAATTAGGTTTAATCTGGTACGATAGACAAAATAAAAAATATGAAATTACAAATAATTATATTTTAGATTTTATTAATTATATTGAAAATAGAAAAATGACCCTTGAAGAATTACAATTTACATTAAAAAAGCAAGAAGACCTTGGAAAAGCTGCTGAATTGGAAATTATTAAATATGAAAAAAACCGACTTAAAAAAAAGCCACAATTATTGAAGTGTATAGAACATACATCCAAATATAACATCATGGCAGGATATGATATAAAAAGCTGTGAATTAAAAAAAAATGATTTTCAAACTCCAAAACTAAGATTTATTGAAGTAAAAGCTGTATCAATATTAGATTATAGATTTAATTGGTCAAGAAACGAAATAGATAAATCTAAACTATATGGTATGCAATATTACTTATATCTCTTGCCTATAATTAAAGGTAAAGGATTTGATATTAAAAAACTTAAAATTATTCGTAATCCGTATATAAGTATATTTAAAAATATAAATAAATGGGCTAAGCAAGAAGAAAAGTATAGCGTATGGGAAAGAACTAGATATGATTGAATCGGTGGAAAATAAATATAAATTAAAAATTAATACTATTTATCCAGGTGATTGTAGAAAAGTATTAGTAGATACTGAAAAATTTCCAGATAATTCAATTGATTTAATTGTAACTTCACCACCATATGCCGATAAACGAAAAAGATATTATAAAAGTATTTGTCCTGAAGATTATGTGGATTGGTTTTTATCGGTAGCTAATGAGCTTTTCCGCGTATTGAAAGATGATGGTTCATTTATCTTAAATATAAAAGAACATGCAATAAATGGCGAGAAAGATACTTACGTACTTGAGCTTATCCTTGCGTTGAAAAAACAAGGTTGGTTATGGATTGAAGAATACTGTTGGTACAAGAAAAATTCTTTTCCTGGGAAATGGTCTAATAGGTTTAGAGATTCTTGGGAAAGATGTTTACATTTTACAAAAAATAAAAAGTTTAAAATGTATCAAGATGCTGTAAAAGTACCGATTGGGAATTGGGCGGAAAAAAGGTTTAAGTCAATGACCAATAAAGATTTTGAAAGGCATATTTCAAAAACAAATGGAACATTAGGAAGAAATGTATCGAATTGGATAAATAAGAGAAAAGTATACCCACATAATGTTATTGTATTCGAAGAAGAGCATTATGTAACGAATGTTATTGAACTTCCTACAGTTTGCAATAACAGAAATCATAGTGCTACTTTTCCTTTAGAATTACCAGTTTGGTTTATTGTCCTTTTTACAAAAAAGGGTGATATTGTTTTGGACCCCTTTATAGGTTCCGGAACTACAGCGTATGCATCTTTAGCAACGGACCGAAAATATATTGGAATAGAGCAAAATATCTCTTTTGTTAAAAATATCAAAAAACAAATTAAAGCTTTAAAAATTTCTGATGAAAACGAATAGAAAATATTTTTAAAATTGCTTTATATTTATACAAATATTTTTTCTTTTATGAATTTAAAAAATTATAAGTAAACATATCAGTATTTACCACAGTAGTATATTTTTTAAAATAGAGGTATATAAAAATGACCAGAAAATCTTCTAAAAGTATTATTCTTGATTCGAATATTAGATGTTTTAAAATATATCCCAAAGAAAATTCAAATAAAACAATTAACGAACTTAAAACTATTGGTATTAAATTTTCTAAAGATCAAGCTATCCAATTTGCTAGGGTTCTATTGGCTGTTACTCAAGAATGGGATAATATTGACATCACAGCTTATCGAATGAAAAAAAGAAAAACAGATGGTACATTTCCCATAACAATTACAAGTAATATATAGATAGATGCATCTTCTAAAAAAATAAGAAGGAGTCAATGGGGTCAGATACTGTCTTGAAAGTCAACCCCAACTCTCCCCTAAAGCGATATTTAATTTTTAAATACATTTATCAGTTACCCCGGAACATAGACCGTCTTATTTTTGTAAATGGCATGGGCAATCAAGAGCAATTTACGCATGGCAGCTATGACCGCGACTTTCTTAGGTTTATGCTTTAAGACCAATCTATCGTAAAATACTTTGATCTTTTGGTTATATTTGATAGAAGATAAAGTCGGCATGTAAAGACATTTTCGCATCATCTGATTCCCGTGTTTACTGATCCTGCTTCTGCCGTGGACTGAAGTTCCGGATTGTCTTTGAATCGGATCCAGTCCGATCAAAGCGGTAATCTGATTGCGATTGGTATCCGGATAAGTTTGAAAGAGAGTGAGTAAACTAATGGCTGTCTTTTGGCCAATACCCGAGATACTAAGCAACCGTTGGTAATCCTCGTTTAGTTTAGGATATTTCTTGATATAAGTATCCATCTGAATGAGGAGTTCATACTCTAATTTACACAGCCGTTCCTGCTCCTTTTTTAACAATCGGTACAGGGTTTTATCCTTAACTCCCTCCAGGTGATTGGCAAGTGAAAGTCTTTGTTTTAAGGTCAAACGGTAGCTGGTCAGATAACTGGATAAAGTGGTTAACACAGGGTCTATCTTAGGGATACGGATATCCTTATCATTGATGAGTCTATGATAAGCCCAGATGGTCCGGGCATCGGTGGTATCGGTCTTGGAACGTGTTCCCAAAGATTTGGCAAAGTTATGACTGGCTTGAGGGTTGATGATATAGGTTTTGATCATATGGGTAGCACAGAATGCCTTGAGATGATAAGAATAGATCCCGGTTGCCTCAAATAGAATCACCAGAGAGGAAAAATCCGGATACCTTTTCTTTAAGTATTTTTTAAAAGAGCTTAAGTTTTCTTTATGGTCAAAGATTAAATCTTTTTTGCCGTCAAAAATATTAAGGACTTTCTTTGAGACATCAATTCCGATATAATGATACATGGGAAGCCTCCTGATATTTGATTAGGAGAGCTTGCGGATGGACTGGCCCTTCCTGGCTTGACCTCGTAAAACGCAAGCTGAAAGGCTAGGCCTTTCGCTTTTGATACTGTTCAAGCTTATCGAAGGGCGGTCCATCTGACCCACGAACTGATCGATTTATTTTGATCGTTCCGGTCTTGCATTGACCTGTCCACACGACAAGCTCTTATTAAGATCAGCATAACATATTCCATTTAATTGTCTATATGCTTATTGTACGAGGTCTTGAAATATAAAAAATTAAATGATATATTTTTCCCATGGCCAGACCATAACGTATATAGAATTGGGGTCAGGCTTCACAACTTCACATTTTCTTCTTTTGTTTTCGTTTTACATTTTGTGAAGTTGTGAAGCCTGACCCCGGGAATCCAAGGCCCCATAATACATAATGAGTTAAAAGAAGATTTATTAAAGATGTTAAAGGTGAAGTAGCAAGTGTGGGCCTATAATAAAAAAATAGTTTTTAATTATAGACCCACATACCCTATTCTTTATTCACATTTCAAATCTTTAGCAAGTTCGTAGGAAATAAGTTCTTTTGTTTTTGAAATTTCCCAAGCTTTTTCTTTATGGGAAAGTTCAGAAATTTCTTTTGAAGAAAGGTTCTTAAAACGATTGAATACGTAATTTATAGTTTCTAATTCTTCTTTCGAGAAAATCGACAAACAAGGTTGCTCAATAGGTTTTATATATATGAATTCCTCGGAATTGAAAATAAAGTCAACCTCAAAGGTAATAAATTTATCGGAAAGTATTCCTAATAAAAGATCATATCTTACGGGAGTAGGTCCATAGTAATTTTTTAAATATTTTAATCCCGTAATTGAAACCGTATTATTTTTAAAGTTTACAAAATCAGAATAGAAAAGAAATTTCATCAATTTGGTTTTATATAATTTTTCTATATTTAAGGCAAAATATAAAACTATATTTACTAATTTTTCGTAGTTAAATTGAGTATATCCACAATATTCATCTAAAACCTCATTCGTATACTTTTTGATTATATTTTCTTCTAATGCGTTATCTATATTATTAATCAATATGTTATCTAATTTTTCCATTATTTTTTTATAATCCCTTTGGTTAATTTTATCTTTATTTCTTTCACCTAATATTTTCATATTCTCAGGATTTTTTAACAGAACTAAAGTATCATTATGGGATTGATCTTGTAATGCACCAGTTTCGTACCTATGGGTAGTTATTTCTCCCCAACCAAGTATTCGAGAGAAAGCTCTTTGACTAAGTCCATACATTTTTCTAATTTCAGTAATTTCTTCAGGCAATAATAATGAATACTTACTTCTGTATTTATTATATAAAACATCTAAGTTTTTATTTTCTATTTCTTCATCGAATATTTCTTCTCCAGTCTCTTTGTTTATCCGAATAGTTTCTTCGATTTCTACAGGTTCACCCCTTACTTCATAAGTTATTTTTTTAGTTATAAGTTTAGTATTATCTGACCGAATATTATCTTTACTTTTCATTTTTTCCCCACCTTCTAAAACATAAAGATAAATTTTTCTATGTTTAACCTAATAATTTATCTTTATGTTTTCCTCCTTTTAGGTTTATTTTTCGGGGTAGGCCATTTCAAATTTGGCATCATGAAATGACATACAGGCTATTTCATCACATCCTTTATTTTTTCTTATTTTTAATTTAATATAAATTTCTCGTCCCTGAATTATTTTACCAAATTCCCAGATATATTCACCTTTATGCTTATCTTTATCATAATCTTCAGTAGGTCCCCGGTAATAATTTTGTGGAGTGAGGCTTAGAATTTCTTGTTTCATGTGATAGGTTTTATAACCTAAAGCAACCAAGGTTTTCATATTTTCTTCTTTTTTATCGAAAAAATCATACCTGCCTGCAGATATCAATTTTTTGGTTTTTAGTAGAAAAATTATAACATCGTCTTTTTGTGAAATTTGAATCACTCCTTAAGGCAAATTAAATTAGATTTATTACGGATTGTTATCATATGATAATGTTATTTGATTTATTATATATCATTTGTAAAAGAATGTAAAGTACATTAATGCTAAAAAATCCAAATTTATAATATTTTACAGGTTATTGATTATAATTCAGATAAGATGAATAGAAAAAGTAAATAAGTAAATAGGGGGCCTTGTAATATAGCAAAGTTAGTAAAAATGTACCTCTTTACAATTGGAATAGGAACAGGGGACGGTTCACCGTTCCTATTTACTATCTTAAAACCCTTTATTTGTAAGGGTTTCAGACCCCCTTCAGGAATGCCCTAAAAACGCACGGAGAGTGCCTTTAAACGCACTTCAGATTTCGAAAAATCAGCAATTACGACCCCTATTTTTGGCTTATTTTTGCCTCCCCGATTTCCTAAAATCCTTATAAATAGCCACTTTCAGTTTTTAAAAGAGTGAAATTTTCGTCGAAAAAGTGCTGTTTTTGAGGGGTAAAAGTACCTATTTTTTAAAATTATGCATTTAAAGGTACTTAGCGTGGTTATTCGCTAAAACCCTTATTATATAAGGCTTTCAAGAGGCTATTTTTCCACAATATTTCCACATTTTCCCCATTTATAAGTAAACATTATTAGTTTTAATCCTTCTGCCATTACGGGAATGCAGTCTTTTCCCTTCCATTGAATAACTAATAACTTTTCCTTTGAAAAAGAAGGATTTTGTAAGGCTCTTGTTGTAGTATAAAAAAGAAGATTATGTTATATAGTATGTTGCAGATATTTTATAACAAGTTATGACTTTTCGGTTATAGTGATTGAGGAACTATGCAAAAAATTTTTAAAATGAATCTAAAAATTGTTTTAGTAATTTATATTGTCCTTGATTTGTTCTGCATAGCTATGGGGATGGGAGTACCTATCTTTGGTATTTTGTTTGGGTTTCCTATTGGATGGTATATTGTAAAAAGAATAAGCATGGATACTAATAATCTGAATATTATTTTTAAGAGAACTTTCTTTTATGCTGTGATTACTTCACTTTTTACCTTCCTGGTGATGAGTATTATATGGGGAAATGCTATTTTCATGCTCTTTAATCCAGGTGTTGACTTTAAAAATTATGGAATTCCACTCATCCTTTACGATCCGAAATTAAGTTTTATAGGATGGATAATCTTAATGATCTTTATATCTCCCTTCTTGCAGTTATTGACTACCATTTTTGCTGCTTATTTAACTTTGTTAAGATGGTTAGGGGATGGTAATCATCATTTTTAATTTTTAAATTAAACAAGGAGAGCATAGATGTTTTTAACAACTAGCCGAGAAGAAAGGTCATTCCAATCCATTAAAAAAGTTTCCCCATCTTAGAGCAAAGCGCCGATCGCTTTGTAGAGTTAGCTAATAAGGAGGTGAAAAATATGTATGTTGTCTGTGTAACTGTGTTTGTTAAACCAGAAAAAATTAAAGACTTTAAAGAAGAAACCTTTGAAAATGCTTGGAACACTCGCAAAGAACCAGGTAATGTCCACTTCAATGTTTTGCAGGCTGAAAATGATCTTTCGCAATTCTTCTTGTACGAGGTCTATAAGTCTCCGGAAGAATTTCAGAGCCACCAAAAAACTGAACACTATCTGAAATGGAAAGAGACTGTAGCAGATTGGATGGCTCAACCCCGTCAGGGCGTAAAGCATTACAGTCTCTTTCCAGCTGACCCAGATTGGTAGAAGTCAGATAGGGGTCAGTCAGATAGGGGTCAGGTCTCAACATTTGACATTCAAGATTGATATGTCAAATGTTGAGACCTGACCCCACTACTCGCAGTAAATAACTCAAATGAGATTACGGCAAATATTACTATCAATGGAGAGCCGGTGGGATATATTGATGTGAGTGTAACCGTAGGTAGTTTAACAGGCGTAGGAGAAGATTTATTTTATGTATTGTACTTCACTCAAGATATAGTGTTTATATTAAAGAATAAGGGATGGTCCCATTTTATTGGGGACCTGTCCCTTATTCTTAAGATTTGGAATTAATAATCAAATAAGCGGGCATAATCGTATGAGATTGCCACACACTGCTAGCACACTGTTGGCAATGAAAAATTGCTCGTGTGTGGAAAATAGGGGAAAACAGGGGCAGAGGATGGTTCTCCGTTCCTATTTACTACCTTAAAACCCTTTATTTATAAGGGTTTCAGACCCCCTTCAGGAATGCCCTAAAAACGCACGGAGAGTGCCTTTAAACGCACTTCAGATTTCAAAAAATCAGCAATTACGACCCCCATTTTTGGCCTATTTTTACCTCCCCGAAATCCTAAAACCCTTATAAATAGCCACTTTCAGATTTTGAGGTGAGGGAATTTTAGTTAAAAAAGTGCCATTTTTGAGGGGTAAATTATTAGTTAAGGCAAAATTTGCTCGTAGAAGCAATTCTCGAATTATTCTCTTGAAACCCTTATTATATAAGGCTTTCAATAAGGTATTTTCCCACGGGTTTTACACATTTCCCCCATT
>Ga0210003_1003693_pt1 | contig 12346 bp, 37 predicted proteins | sample LantaG_FD_182804 | JGI IMG/M metagenome (GOLD analysis project Ga0210003, IMG submission 182804) | Deep subsurface microbial communities from Baltic Sea to uncover new lineages of life (NeLLi) - Landsort_02402 metaG (SPAdes) (version 2) | ecosystem: Environmental > Aquatic > Marine > Oceanic >...
TTCAATCCGTACAAATGATATTCTAACACCTTTAGCATTAATTTTCTCCACATTTATACTTATATATCCATCGTTATCTATAGGTACAAGAACTGTGTTTTTTGTATCAGGTACTTCAACACTATTTTTTAAAAGTTTCCTTAACAACGGCTTCTTTGGTGTTGTTTGTATATATTTTCCTTGTCTTGAAGTAAGTGCTTTAGTATGCCAAAGTTTTACGTTTTCGTCTTTGTGCTGTCGTTCTATTGGATGAGAACGTAATGTTCCGTTTGAACGTTCAACTCCTTTATGTGTGTGTTCCATTTTTATCCACCTATGTCTTCATCATAACAATGAATTGTAAATCCTCTTTGTGCTGCCATAGATAGTTTTTCTTGTAGTTCTTTAACACTACCAAATTGAATAAACTCTCCTTTAATTGCACATTGCATTGCTTTCTCTTTAACGTGTTTAAAGATGTCCTTTGCAGCTTCAATAAGTGGAACATTTATATTCCTTTTATCACCTGCCACTTCACTGTTGATAGAATAATTTACCAACACTTCTTCTTGTGTCATAACTCTTTGCATTTTATTGACCTCCTTGTTTGTTTATAATAACAATGAGTACGATATTATATAAATGTATTGAATTATATTTTGATAATCCCTTCACATTCACAGCATATAACTTCATTGTTTATAATAACAATTTTTTGTCCGTCATTTCTACATTTGCATTTCACATAAACCACCACCATCTTTTTTACTATATTTTAGAATTTTATAGAAGAAAGAAAAGATCAAAGAGGTGAACCCCAAAATCTTTTTATCCTAAATTATGTAAGTGTAGGAACTTTCACTTTCCAAATTCTAAAAATTAAATTTAAAGTGGTTTAGTGTAGCATACGTTTAATTTTTTCTTCGACGTCTATTGGTTTTATTTTACCCATTATTTTTTCAACTGGGTCAACGTATTCTTCATCGTAGTCTTCCATTTTTGTGCCTCCACGTTTTTTAATTATTTATCTTATATATACTGTAATATGTAAGTATATAAATTTATTGATTTTATCTAACAGTCACGTTATGAGCTTGAAGTCCTCTGTCACCCTGAACTATATCAAAATCAACTGTATCGTTTTCTTTAGGTATTACATCACCAGTTATTTTACTGATGTGTAAGAATACATCACCCTCGTCTGCTGTAATAAAACCAAATCCTTTTTGTGCGTTAAAAAATTTTACTTTTCCTTCTACCATTTCTAATTCCTCCTTGTTTATTTGTTTTATATATAAAATGCAAAAATGGTGCATAATCCATATTGTGCCAAATTAAGCATTATAAATAATGCTGTGACATCGTGATACATAAATGCATATTTTATATTAGCAAATAATAATATCACACTTAATAATACCATTATTTGTGTTTGTGGTCGTATGTCCATTTTTATTTTGTTTCGCCTAATAAATCATTGAATGTAGCGTTGTCAACTCTGCCTAAAACTTTAGCTCTCTCCTTAATAGCTTGTATGTGCATCTTACCGCCAACTAATTTAAATACAGTTTCTAATTCAATTTCTTCTCCTGTTTTGTTTGCAACATCAACAAATAAAGCTAATTTGATTATTTTAGCATCTGCACTTAATCCGTCTAATCTTAAGTTTCTGTATAATCTATCTGCCATTTTTGCAGCTTTATCAAGTTGTGTTTCTTTTAACCCTGTCCATTCTAAAAATGTTGTCATTTTATGCCTCCCTATTTTAACACTGATATTCCAGTAGTTTTTTTATGTGTATAATAGTATTATACACATAGAAAACGTGTGGAATTCATACGTTAAAATGTGTGAAACTAAGTTAATCATAACTATATTAACTTAGTTTTTTTAGTGTCGGATTACCTGATGATAGCCAATCCTTTTTATACCATTTTTCTTTTGCTGCTCGTTTGGCTTTCTTCATCATCTTTTTCATACTATTGATGTTTTTATTTAGTACATCACAATAACAATCCGAATCGTCATTGTCTTCTATTACAAAGTAATACCATTCATGGCCACCTTGTCTACTTGCTATAAAACAATATGTATGAGTACGGCAATAGTGCATTGCCTTTTTAACAAATTCCCATTTGAACCAATCTGTTAAATCATCTGTCATATTTGTTTTAAATAACTTCTTAAATAAATCACTTTGTGAAATTTCTGCATTACTACCAATATGTTTCTTCATTATTTTCATTACTTCTCTTGCAATGCTTTTCACTGCATATTTACGTTGTTGTTTGCCTTCCATGTCTTTCATGGATACTATATCACGTTGTCTCATTTTATATCGCCTCGTTTCTTTAAAGTATATAATTTATCGTATACTTGTTTTGAACTCGCACCTAATTTTTTTGCCATTCCTGTTCCGGACATATTTGTATCACTATTATACATTGTTATTAATTGTTGTTCTCTTTTCTTTGTCCAAAATCCTCTGTATACTTTTTCTTTTGTTTTACGATTTCCGTTTTTGTATTTTGACCTTAAGTTGTGATATTTAGTATACAACTTTTGTCTGTTTGTAAATCCATATTCTTTAGCCATGTTGTCTTTTTCTTCATTACTCATTTCAACATTATAAGTATCAATTATTTCTCTTTCTTGCTCCTCTGATAATCTAATTTGTGTGTATCCTCTTGTTTCCATTTTAGATACTGAATGTTGTTGTTCTGTTTGTGCATCACTTATATTAAACATCTTTTTAGCTTTTGCCATTATTGCTGCTAATTCCATTGCTGATAAACGTTTTGGAATTTTTAGTGTTGCTGTCATGTATTCATCTATGACAACCTCGTGTTCTATTAATTCTTCCGGCATTTTCGTTTCACCTACGTTTGTTTATTTACTAATCATGGATAGTGAATATAACCCAATTTATATAAAGTTATAATTATAGCCACTATTGCCAATATGAATATAAGGTATATAATTAATTTAATTATTTTTGATAATAACATGGGTATAAAGAATACAACCTTAAATGGTAATTTAATTATTTTCCACATTAATTTAAACACTTTTATACACCAATTTATTTTATTAACTCTTATATAGTAATAAGTATAACATATATATAAACTTTGTGAATACTTATATTTCTTCTTCCAAAACTGTTATTCTGGCAACATAGGTATTATGTTGTTTGATTAATCCATCATGTTCAGCAATTTTTAAATTGCCTTTTTCTAGTTCGTTGTGTCCTGATTCTATTTTGTTTTGTGAATATTTATAAGCAGCACTTTCAAAATATTCACACGCTTCATACATCGCCCAATTTATGTCGATAGATGATGATGAAAAGTCTATATATGCGTCAATCAATTCAGTATAGTCTTTATTTGTTAATTTTTTAGCATTTTCAAAATACTGTATTGCGGTTTGATGATATTTGTTTGATAAAGAATAATATTCTCTTGCATTCTCACAAAATGGTATTGCATCTGTAAAATATCCATCATCATAATATAAACTCCATAGTTGGTAATTCCGTTCAGCATTTTCCCGTTCTGTTATTCCTGTTAAACGGTTTATTGTGGCTTTATTATAATTGTTGTAAAATTTTTCCAGTTGTGTGTATTCGGCTTTTATTTGTTCTAATTCAGTGTTATCGCATTGTGTTTGTGTACAACCTATTAACACCAAAGCAAGTATACTTAATAGTAGTACTATTTTTTTCATTTATATCAACTCCCGTATTTTTTTTACGTGTTTACTTAATGGTGAAGATTCACCCATTATTGTACCACCTTCGATTAATTGAATAGCATTATTAATTACTTTGGTATAATAAGTTTTTGTTTCACCGTCACTAATTGCTCCCCTTAAAAATCCTTTCATTTCACTTAGTTGTGAAATTACTTCTTCGCGATTTGCCATACAAATCCCTCCTTATCAAGCAATTTTAATTGATTAGCAATTTCTTCTCTTGCATTATCTCGTTGCCATTTCCAAGAATAGTCTATATTGCTGGCTATATTTAAAATAAATGTTTCTACATTTCTTGATTTTTTTAGTTTATTAAATATTTCTTCTATTCTATTTTCAATTATCCCCATTGTTATCACCAATAATTTTTTGTCTACAACTATTCAAATATGCTTCTAAATCTCCTCGTTTGATAGGTGTAGCCATACCCTTGTTAATTTTCTTGTGTCTTGGAAACCAACAAAAACTTCCGTTTTGGTCACTACTGAATCCAATTACAAATCCGTCTTTGGTTTCTATTGTTTCTTTTGCCATTTTTTCTTCTCTCCTTTACTATAATCGATTGTTTTATCATTACATATCATTGTGTTCTCTTATAAATTTATTTATCTTATTTAGTATATGATTAGTATATGAAATGTGTTGAGCATCATGATTCCAAAATTTCAAATGTGCGATTTCGTGTGCCAAAGTATGTTTGATTTCGCCAAAATCCAAACGTTTACCCATCACTCTTGTCATGCTGTTGCCTGTCTTTCTACAAGTATATTTACCAGTGGCACATTCCGTGAATCGTGCAGTACGTATATTTACTCTTATCTTGAATGTATCATCTGTTTTATTTCTTATACAACATCCGGTCCGTTTCCGTGTACCTAAAAAAGTATCAGCAAATTTAATACTTGTAGGTATTGGTAATCCTTCTTCCTTGATTACAATTAATCCAATATCTCCCAATTTTTGTAAGTCTTCTTCCATTTTAATCAACACATAATTGTTCAACTTTTCTCATTTTTTTAATTTCACTCTCTTATTTATTCTTTTTTGTTTAATCTTTTCAATATGAGCAATCATATCTCCTAAATTATCAAATGCTAATGCCTTACCTGCTGGTTTGTTTCCAAACTCGTCAAATACAATAAGTCTGCCTGGTGTTCTTCCTGAATAATATCTCAAAGTATTATAATCTGCTGTATCATCTGGTAAGTAAATATATCCAGTAAACTTTAAACATCTCCTTTCCTTTAATACTTCTCCTTTTTTGCCCATGTCACGAAAAATATTGTTCTCATCAACTTCATTTGCCATTTTGTTTACCTCATATTTATACTACTGATACAATACCAACAATAAATCCAATAAAAAACAGAAACATAAGTATGCTACAGATTACAAGTGCAGTTATTATAAATCCTTTTTTAATTTTTGGTATACATAATGCTCTTATACTATTAACAAAGCAAAATATTGTTACTGTCACCCATAATGTAATAAAAATCAATTCGATAGTTGTTGCGTCTGGACTTTCAGATATAGCAAATATTGATGATATCCACAGAATAATTGTTGCCCAAAAGCTATAAAATACATAATCCTTTAATCGTTTATCTTCATTCATTTTATTTCCTCCTAATTCAATAAATAAAACTTTGTACTCATTTTAATAATCTCACCTTGTCGTAATAATACATTCACTGCTTCTTCGCCTAATTCTTCATACGCCTCGTCTATATTTACGCCATTTTTGAAATTCAATTTATCAAATTTGATTTGTTTGACAGAATAAAATGCCGCTTCCATGTGTTTACAAATTCCTTTCCCTCTCTTACGTATTTGAAAGTCAGGACAATCACAGTTTTTTGGTGATACATTATACCATAAATCCTTTACTGAGGATTTTACTTCTGCCTGGTCTATGCCACTATACTTTACTTTCAATCCATTGTTTACATATATTTTATCTATTTTCATCTTAATTCGTTTATAGGTAACATTACCTCGTCTCCGTTTGTAAATTTTATTCTTGCATCTTGGCCCATTAATAGTATTACTATTCCTCGTCTGCCGTTATGTTTAACACTATCATTTAGCATCAATTTGTCTTCACCTTTAATCTTGACTTTGTTATCTTAAATAATCCACATAAATCTAACAAAAAGGTTAGTATAAATGTTAAGAACATACCGGGTAAAATAAAGATAAAATACAATTTATCTTTATATCCTCCTTTCCACAGTTGTTTGAATGTAGTATGCATTAACGATAATATATTTAAGGATATGATGTGTATTGTGATTGTTTTATGTTTTTCCATTTTATTTTTCCTTCATTATACTACATATATGTCTAGTCTCAAATTCAATTTCTGTATTTTTTTCTAATGGTGCACAAAGAGGTTGACTATCTAATCTTCCTATCCATGTAGTAAGACGTTTACCCATTATTTCAACCCACATTCTTTCTTCGTCATTAAATATTAGTTTAACAAAATCTCCCATTTTTAATTCCCTAATTTCTTCTCTTGTAGGTATTTCAAACGTGGTTGGGTGTTGTTTACTTCTCTCCCAACAATCGGTTAGTTTATATTCTAACATTTTGTTTCACCTTCGTTATCTCATTTTAATTTAATTATACATTTTTTATGGTAATGTTCCTCCACATTATGTACTGTTCCTTTAAATTTGGAAAAATAAATATCCTTTGTGCCTTCTTTGATAATCTCGCCACAAAGTTTACATCTTGCTCTTCCTGTTGCCGATTTACAATATAACATTTTATCTACACCTTTTTATATTCTTAATATGTATATCACTTACCGATGTTTCATTATCAATTTCACTAATATGTACTTTTAATCCGTATGGTTGTTCCTTAGTGCCTATAGGTAAAGAATTACCACACTGCTCCATCTTTGCAGCCAACTCATAAAAATGTTCTTCTTTTATTCGTGGGTCGTTTGTACCAATTATAACTTTAAACTCTTTTTGTTTTCTTTCCATCATTTTATATCACCTTCAATTTTCCACTTACATTTTTTATAGTGGCAAAATAACTACGTTTAGGATGATTGGTTACAATTACACTTTCTCCGTCTTTGATATCAGTCGAGAAAAAACTACGTGGTGCTACAAATGACGGATCTTCAATTGGAACTTCTTTATCTGTTCCTTCAATTATTTCCTTTAATTTTTTCTTAGTTGGATACCATTCGTTGTTTACAATACATACCATTTTCGTTCACCTTCGTTTGTTTTATGTTTATCATAATGTTAATAAGTACACATATTATATAAATCTATTGAATTTATAGGTTTATATACCTAAAAATGTTTTAATTTCTTTATGTATACTTCCATTCTTGTTTGCCTTATCCCATTCTTTAAGTACTAATGTTCTAGGATTTGATTTTAGGGGCTTACATCCAAAAACCATTTTACATTCAAATGGTTTGACTTTATGTATGGTACATAAATCGTTTTTCAAAAATGTACATTCACCGCCAACCAAAGGATAACCCCAATCTTCTCTTACATTTTCAAAACCTTTTTTTGCTGGGTATGCAATATTAATATGTATATCTTTACCATTTTTATATATATCAAAATCTCTATATCCTCGTATAAAATGTTTTTCTAAAGTATCCTTTATTGATAATTTTAAATGATTAGCTATAGTGATAATCTCTTGTGGTAGAGCCATGCCCGGTATACTTTTACAACATGATATACATTTTGGACAATTACATTCATTTTTTATTATTTCCATTTCCCATTATCTCCCTTGCCTTTTCGTTCCAAGGATTAACACTTGGTTTTTTATCATTAAATTTCCAATGTGGTTCTATATCAGCAAATGACCAACGTTCTTTTCCATTTACATGCAATTTAAATTTTAAATTCTCTTTAGGCATTTCCGGATGATTTAAATCTAACAGTATCTTTTCTACTGCCTTTGCTATTTTCATTTTTTCTTCTGTACTAAACATTTTTCTCACCTTATTTAATTTTTAATAATACTTCTATATTTAACGTTATTTTCTTGTTTTATGTAAATTTTTACACTAAACACTATAATATCCTTAATATAAGCGTGATTTAAGTGTGGAAAATATTGTTGTATATATAATATACGTACAAATTTTCCTCGCTTATTCCTCATTAATTTCCTTCTCACAATCCTGACAAGTGATTTTACTATCTGTCTCATCTCCTTCTCTACCACTGTTTGTTTCCAAATCAACAAACATATAACTGGTAATCTCTACCACAACCTTTTTACTTTTACAATACGGACATTCTTTAATTCCGTCTGTATAATATTCCCATATTTCTCCCATTTTATTCTTCCTCCTTCTTACGTAAAAATTTCAATTCAAATTCAACTACTTTCTCTTTTTGTAATTTTTTTCCGAATACAGGTTTAGTGTATTCTACTGTTGGTACTATATATTGTAATTCAAAGTCCTTTAAATTAATATTCTTCTCTTTCAACTGTTTTAACAATTTTGCTAATAACATATTATCATATCTCCAATTTTTTAACTAAATTTGAGGCAACTTTTCTAGTATCACAATCAAATTCAACTTCCAATACTAACAAATTATCATGCCTTTCTACTAACTGTATTATGCCAATGTCTCCATTGTGTATCATCTTTACTTCATCACCTATTCTCCAATATTCGTGTTCACAAACAACTACGTTCATCTGTATCATCTATTTTTATATGTTTATTTATTATTATATTTTTCTTTTATTTTTTTAGCTTCCATTATAATCATCTTTTCTCATAGTTACAATCATATAATGTTTTTTTCATTTTATTTGCCAAACATTATCAATCCCATCGATATCATAAATAAAAACCATGACGGTACTGCAATTATAGCATGTATTGAATGTCCAAGCATGCCATGTTTTTGTAAAATAGGAAAAATTACAAATGAAATAACAATACCAATTATACCACAAAAAACTAATAATATTCTTATTATAAATTTTTCATTCATTTTGAACCTCCTTCAATTATAAAATTTTTATCTAGTTGCATTATAGTTTGTTCTAATATCATCATTCATTACCTTTTGCAATTTCTCTAAATCTTAAAAATTTATCAGCTAACTCTTTACATTTATCTAATGAAAATTTCATTAATATATGTGGGTTATCAAAGCCTAATTTATCAAGAAGTTTTTGTGCTTCATCATAATCAGTTTTATTACTAATGTAATCAAACAATTTTTCCATTTTCTCAACTTGGTCAATTAATTGTTCTTCCATTTTAATAATTTATTTCATTCTTTTCTAATATAATTTAAATCAACTATTATTTTACATTTACACCTATTACATTTAACTTCTTGAATTTTAGCTCTCATGTTTCGTCTCCATTTTATTGTTTGGTAACAAATGGGACAAACTAATTGTTCTAATGTCATTTTATTCCTTTATATATAGTTTTCACTAATTTATTCCATTCCATTTTAGCTTTTTTCATTTTGATACCTTAAATTCTTTTTTACAAGTAGTACATATTGGCGGAACACATCTTTCAAAATAATATTCCGGATCTTGAATTAAACCCATATTGTTATTACAATAAGGACAAATACATTCATATGTATTTTCCGGTATTATTAATAGTTTTTTTAATTTAGACTTTATTGGCATTTTTTCCCTCTTTTTTTATTCACATATCCTTTGTTTTAATTGTTCTTTTGCAAAACCTAATCTGTGTGGAATATAATTATCTGTTATTTTATCTTTCCATTCAAAATACCACGACTCAATTATTAATACCACTTCCTGCTGTTGTTCTGTTGTTAGTGACATTTTTTCACCTCATTTATCATTTCATGAATAGTATTTATTTTGCTAATTCCTTTTCCTGTTTTAACATAAGCTATTTCATATTTTGCTAATGTTTTAAAAAGATACTTTTTTATTATGATATTTTTTTTTTGTCATTCTTTTAAATTTTTAATTATTTGATTTATTTTCCATTCTTCTATTTTTAATTTTAATATTCTTTTTGCAAGTGTTATTGTAGGTATATATGAATAATAAATATGTTTATTCATCCATCCTTCTTTATCTCCTATTAATTTAGCAACAAGGAAAGTTTTATTCTTTTTTTCAACAATAAAAACAAAAAAATCTGTACCCCAAGTTTCATTTATTTCTTTTTGTCCGTATGCTTCTATTACATTATTCATACTTTCAAATTTTAATTTATATGGTAATTTTCTTTTACAATAATTTATTAATTTATTCATCTTCACTCCTCCTATAATAATTTTATTGATGACAAAAGGATTCAATTTTATCTGAATTATCAATTACTTTTAATATCGGATTAAAAAAAGATATTATTTCTTTTTTATGGATTTTTAAATATTTATCCCAATTTTCATCTCGTATTTTTTTATTTTTTGTTTTTTGAATTATTTTTTCATTATCTTTAAGTTCTAAAGAATCATACGAAATTCCAATTTCGTCATAACATCCTGTAGGATTAATATCAAGTTTATCTTTACAATCTAAAAATGTTCCATGTAATGTTATTATATCATTTTTAAATTTTCTTCTATATTTATTATATAATTTTTCATAATTATCAGTTGGAGTATTTTCTATATCAATATCTGTTAAATAAACCCATAAACACTTTGAAAGTGTTAGTCCATCTATATCAAAATATATACATAAGTTCACATTCTTTTTTGAAAAATATAAAGTATACATACGATTACACCCATCATTTAAATCTTTTTCTATACGTTTTATAATAATTTTCTTTATTTTTTCTTTATCTTTTGTCATTCTCACTCCTCCTCCACAAAATATAACTCCTTTTTACTTCTTGTCAATGCTACATATTTAATATTCATCTCTTGTTGGAATTCTTCCTCTGTTTTAGCCATCGGGTGTGGCATACTATCAATGTTTACTATAAACACCCTATCCGCCTCTAAACCTTTGGCTTTATGAATACTACTACATATAATACCTTCCTTCTGATCACTGAATATAGTCTCTATACGTTGTTTTAAACTATCAATAGTCTCAACTTCTTCACTTATAGCTACAATAGTATCACAACTATCAATCTGGGTTATCAATATACCCTTTTTCCTATGATCCATTTCACCTTTCTCTATTAATACTATCTTTTCCACTTGTAACTGTTTAAAACTCTCAATTTTCATTATTAAATCCTCTAAATTACTAGCCTTATATTTACTAATTAATGTGAGTAAATTCCTACCAATATTCTTTCCCCTTATAATCGCCTTCTTGCCATTCCTTATCAAAGTAAACGCCACCCTCACAAGAGGAGCATTCGTTCGGCACAAGATAAGATCGGCGTCGTTGGCTATCTCAATAGTCTTATCAAAAGTTATTTCCTCAGCTATACCTTCCTTAGCCTCCTCAAATGTCTCGATTTGTGGTACTATTTCTTTTGCCAAGGCAATATGAGACTTTGGACATCTATAACAAATACTTAATGGTAACTCCGTTGCCTTAAAATATTGTTTGAAGTTATCCATACTCTCTGAATCCGCGCCCCGAAATGCATAAATACTTTGAAATTTGTCCCCAACGCCAATAATCCTTGTATGTGGACCACACATCTTTTTTATTAACTCCAGCTGAGAAAAATTTAAATCCTGAATTTCATCTGCAAATACAAAATCATATTTATTGTCTACCTTAAAATCATTAACAACAGGTATCCAAATCATATCATCGAAATCAATAGTTTCAATGCTCTTTTTACATTTATCCATTACATTCTTTATCAACTGTAAAAACATATCATCTATCTCATACTCAATTCCTCTACGTAATAATACATCGTTTATAGCTCCTAAGTTATTATAATCAACACTAAAAGCCTTTAATACTGGAACAACTTTCTTTAACATAGACTTATATATTACATGCATCCTGTCATGTTCATCAATGTCGTTTAAAATTAGTATGTTAGTTATAATAACATCCAATTTATCATATTTAACTTGTGGACGGTTATTAGTATTATTATAAAATAGACTTAAACCAAAACTATGTAATGTTTGCGCCTTCACGTGGCTAGGCAACTTAGTTTGAAGTTCATCAGCTATCGCCTTATTAAATGCCACAAATATTGACTTACTATTTTTGGGTATTAGTTCGGCGGATTTGATAATAGTGGTTGTTTTGCCACTGCCGGCGACTGCTTGTACTATTACATTTCCTTTTCCATTCTTAGCCCAATTATATATGGCTTCTTGATATTTACTTGGTTTCATTTTTTATCTCACTCACTTCATAACAGTCTACTAAAAATATATGTATAGGAAAAATACTTACAATAAATCCTATAAACAATATAGGCAGCCATGTATTATGTGGTATTCCTTTAGGTATTCCTAATGAACATAATAAAGTTCCTATAAATAGAAAACAACCAAACATAACAGCCAGCCAGCCAAGAAATAACTCAAATTCATTATAATCCTCTTTTAATTTAATTTTCATTTTGTTTACCTCTACGTATATATTCTAAGCTTTATTATGTCTTCACTTAAAATATGTTTATCGTATATATAGTAAGTACAACAACTAT
>Ga0210003_1003694_pt1 | contig 12345 bp, 26 predicted proteins | sample LantaG_FD_182804 | JGI IMG/M metagenome (GOLD analysis project Ga0210003, IMG submission 182804) | Deep subsurface microbial communities from Baltic Sea to uncover new lineages of life (NeLLi) - Landsort_02402 metaG (SPAdes) (version 2) | ecosystem: Environmental > Aquatic > Marine > Oceanic >...
CATAACGATTCACACAGATGGACGGAAAGGCATTGTTGGAATATTTATAGAGGTAATGCCACGATTACTAAAGTACCAAAAATTAAGAATAAATATATAAATAAAATCGTAAATGAATTTTTACCACTTATAACAGAAGAACAATTATTAAACTCTAGAATGGTTTATATTAAACACACAGATAAACCAGATATGATTTCATACTTAGCACTAAACAAACAACAACGTCTTAAAGATGAAGGAAAATATAGAACATATTGGTCTTCAAATCAAAGACAAGAAGCAAAAGTTGGTAAATTTTTAAATAAATTATTTCCTGATAAACCAAAAACCGATATTGAAAATTATGTAAATCATTACAAATCTTCATATAAACAACATTTTAAAATATTTGATTTTAAAATGGTTGAAGGTGAAGATATTAGAAAATTTTATAGTTATAGAACATATGATAGTTCTGGTGGAAGATTACATAGTTCTTGTATGAGACAAGATGATGATCAACATCGTTTTGATATATACGTTGAAAATCCAGATGTATGTAAAATGTTAATTTTAATATCTCCAACCGATAGTAGTAAAATTACAGGTAGAGCTTTGGTTTGGAAATTAGCTAATGGCGATACATATATGGATAGAATATATTGTGCGAATGATGATGAAATGAAATTGTTTCTAAATTATGCTAAAGAACACGGATGGAGATCATTTGATGATGGTGGTTATAAATCAGATGATTATGTTAAATTAACAAATGATAAGAATTATGGTAGATATAGAGACAATCCTTACATGGATTCATTTACTAAATATATTATTGGACCCAATGAGTTACATAGTAGGAATTATGGTGGTAGATATGATATCACTTACAATGATTATTAATTTATTTTAATCATTTTGTAAAACCTATTATTTTTATTCGTATATTTGTAATTAATATGAACCAAAAAATATAAAGATATGTCTGATATAGTAAAAAGATTTTATTCTCCTTTAGAAAAATTAGGTTTGAAAAAACATAAACACAGTCAAGTTGAACTTGATTACTTAAGTGGTTTTGATATAACTGAACAAATGGATAAATATGTTGATGAAGCAGATTTTAACATAAATAGAGTATCAATAAAATTTCACGTATCGAGAGGACTTAGTATTCTTTTCCTTTTACTATCTATATTATCTTTATCATATTTTGCGTGGTTTATTCCAGGTATTTTATTTGTATGTTCAGCAGTAACATTCATAGTATCAAATCATATAGATACTGCAGTTTTTGTTTGGAAAGCACAAAAAGGATTATGTTATTGTACACGAAAAGAATTAATCGAAAAGGAAAAGGAAAAAGAAATAAAAACAATGTTTAGGTAAACACAAAAAGCTCCAACTAAGGAGCTTTTTTTGTTATGGGGAAATTGTATTTTTTAATATCCAGATTTTGGAGAACCAATGTCTGAACCTAATTCATAAGAATATCTTGCTGTGTCAACAAATTTATCACCAACCCATTTTGGATGTCCATCTGGATTTTTAACAAAGAATTCTAAATATTTTTTAGCTTTATTTGGATCTTCTTTTTTAAATTTTTCATAAACTTCTCTTTTCACAGGATGTTCCATTATTGCTTTTTCAGCTTTTGCAATTTTTTCTTCTTTGCTATCCCATAGAATACCTTCGTTGTGAGATTCGAATCTTTCTAAAACTTTTCCTGGTTTGTTTTCAAGTTTACATAGTGATGTATGTTCTTTAAAACTTAAAACATTATTTAATTTTCCTTTTGCCATAACTTTATTGTTGTTTTTTATATAAGTATATATAATAATTTAAAATCCATTTTTTGTAAAATTATAATATATTTTTACTTTTTGTTTTTTATATATATTAAATATGAAATACCTAAAAAAATACGAAAATATCGATAATATCTTTGATGATTGGGATGATGAAGAAGTAGATGATTCATGGATAATAGTTGAATATAAAAATGGTGGATATTATCTAGTAAAAGAAATACCAGAAGATAATAATTGTATATTATATGAAGATTATGAATATAATTCATTCTATAATTTTAATAGAGTAAAAGAATTAAAAGATGATATGATGATATCAATTAGACCTTTACAACCTAAAGAATTTCCAACGGAATATAAAATAAATTCAGAATGGTTTAAAGTACCTTATAGTTATCTTAAAAATATAATAGATATAACTATATGAAATACCTAAAAAAATACGAAAATATCGATAATATCTTTGATGATTGGGATGATGAAGAATTTGATAAGGATAATAAAGAAATTTTAATTGAAGATATTGTAAGTTACATGATAAATGTAAATGATGGTGTATTAACAATGGCTGATATGGAAGCAGATTCATCTCCTTGTTTATTTAACAAAGATGGGATATATCATCTTGTTGAAACATTATATGAAAATGGTGTTGATGTTGTAGTATATGGTGGTTATAAAGGAGAACAAGAAATTGATGATTATCGTCAAAAATATGAAGATTTAGATAAAGATATATTGATGGAAATTAGATACTTATTGAAAAATTACTTTGAAAATTATGAAGAAGATGATTATTAAAAAATTTAATGAAAGTGTGTTAGATCCTTTTGGTGAGGAAAGTTGGGATGATGAAATAGTTAAACCTATTAATTATATATCTGTCTATATATCACACTATAGTATAATTATAACTGAAAATGTAATATCTAAAGAAGATGAATATTATGTATATTTAAATTCATTAACAGAAGTAGATATACCTTATAATAAAACTGTATTAGATAAAAGTAAAAATATTATAACTATTAATGATGAAGAATCTACTGAATGGTTGATTAAAGTAAAAAATAGATACAATATAAAAAGTCATAAAGATTTTATAAATAATTGTATTACAGATAATTTACAAAAATATTTCGATAAAACTGGTTACAATTTTGAAACCAATGGTTTATATGATGATATTGATATAAGAATATTGAAAGATGATTTTGATAAGTATATTGATAAATACTTTTTTAAAAAATAAAAAACTAACTATGAGACACTTAAAACTAAATGAAGATACATTATTAGATTATGAAGCAACCGTTATAAATAATAAAAATAAAATCAATGTCCTTGTCTTTTATCACTTCTATCCATTATCCATATCCAAAATCCAAAAAATCCAAATATTACTAACATCATTCCAATTATACCCATAATAATTTCCTCCTATATTTTATTTTTACATATTTATAACAACAAATATAAAACATTTATTTCAGTGTTCCAAATTTATTGTTGGTTTATAATTTATATTCTGTTTTTCAATTTAAGTTTAGTTTAATAAACGTTTTATATTTGCATGGGGTAAAAGAATCTATGTTCATATTGATAATGATGAAAAAGGTGGTTATGTTGAAATGAAAATCGGTAATGCTGATGAAACAAGGGATAATTTATCTTCTATGAAATCTGTATCTAAAGAATATATTATGTCGCCTGAAACAGAAGTTGAAATTGAAGAAGATGATGTTGATGACAATACTGGAGAATTAACAAATATTTTTGACGATTGGGATTTTGAAGAAGAGGAAGAAAAGGTAGGTAGTAATGAGCCAATAGGATCACATAATAGTATCAAATTTAAGCCAGGTGATAGAGTTGAACATAAATCAATAGGATATGGTACAGGAACAATAATTAACAAATCAGTAGATAATAAAAAAATGGAAATTGATTTTGATAATGGGAAAAGAAAACATTTCTTATGTTGGGTGGTAGACAAAGGAGAACTTGTTAAAAAAGTAGGTTAACCTTCTTCATATTCATAATCAATATCCAATTCAATAATTATTTGTCCACCTATTTTAAATCTAACATTATCAACAAATTGACTACCGTATAAATATTGTTCAAGATTAACTAATGATTGAGGATTAAATTGATTGAAATCGTCATACATATAAAATGAAATTTCATTTTCATTTAAATTGATATCATCAACATCTACCCATCTATTATTCGCAAGATCTCTTAAATCTAAAGTAACTGTCTTATCTTCAATATGAGTGGCAATAACATCATTTATTTCTATTTTAGTTTGATCATCTTCATCCCAATCTTCTTCATCAAAAGGATCAATATCATTATTTGGCGATATATGATTAATAGACACTATGTGATTTTTTCCACCCATATTCAATGTTACTAACTTACCATCTATTTTAACAATCTTTCCAACTTCACCTTTAATTAGATTGCTATTAACATTGACTGTATCACCAATCGAGAATTCATTATCTTCAAATAATCTTAAATACTTCATATTTCTATTTATTTTTAAATATGGTTAAATTTTATATAGTTTTTATCAACATTAAGAATCTTACAAATTTCTGATAAAAAATATGGCACAACTCTTAATAAATCCATTGTACATATTTGTATTTTATCATTTAATATACTATGTATTTCCCTTATCGATAAAGGAATAACACTATTCATCTTATCAATTTGATACCTATTTGTAAAAACATAATTATCATGGTGATCTTTTTCTAAAACATTATATTTTTCTTCATAAAATTGTTTTCCACCATATTTTTTATCAAATGGTATTTTAATTCTTTTTGTGAAATAAATTAAATCATCACCCATTCTTTTCACAATCCAATAATCTTCTTCATTTTTAGAAATATCAAATTCTTCTTCATCCCAATCTTCTTCTTCAAAAGAATCTATATTTTCAAATCTTTTTAATTTCATCTTAATTTTTCTTTTACATCTTCTGGTAGAACTTTAAAATAAACATCATCATAATGTTTATGTGATCTACCATGATAATCATATACTTTAATTTTTATTTTATCATTAAATATTTTATTTAAATCTTCTTTTGATGTTTCTTTATATATTGTATTTACTGGTTTTGATTTTTCCCCACTTGATCCTGATGAATAATATTGTTCATTATAAAGCACTATATTATATTCATCTATAGTTTTTGTTAAAATATAAAACTGATTTTTAATAAATCCATTAATACTAAAATCAACAATTCTCCAACTATCATCTATTTCTTCTTCATCGAAATCTTCATCATTCCAATCAAAATCTATATCAACACTTTCCATCATCTTTGGCAATCTTTTCCATAAAGTATCAATATCTTCCCAAAATTCATCACCTTCAGATGCATCTGACCATGTAAATGCAAAATCTATTAAATCATCATAATTATGATTGTCTATAAATTCTTTTACATTCCTATATAAATATTTTTTATGATAATCAGGATATTCAACATTAACAATGTTGAATATATACTTATTCAATATATTATTATCAACTAAAAAACGATAAAACTTTGGAAATTTATTTTTAATATATCCATCATCAGAATAATTATCATCTTCCTCATCATAATCGAAATCTTCATCAGTCCAATCAAAGTTTTCATTTTGATTTTTAGTATTTTTAAAGTATTTTAAATGTTTCATTACCTTTCTTTTTAATTTAATAGATATCACCATCTATATCATCCCAATCATCCATATTTTTAATTTTTTAATTTTACTTATATATAAAATTTCATTAATAGAATTGGTATTAATATATATATTTATTATATTTATAAAAATAAACTTATATATGAACGAAGTATTTGATAGAGATGATTTGGAATTAAATGACTGGCAATATTTAATCAGTTATGATTCAACACTTAAATTTAAAACGGGAGATATAGTTTTTTTAAAATCTAACCCTGAAATAAAATTAAAAGTGGTTGATGTAACAATTGATAAAGTATTTTGTATCCACAAGGACACAAATATTATTATGGATTTTTTCCCACAAACTATTTTACATTATAAAGATGCTGGGTTAATTGTATATAAAAGAGAACATATAGTATCACTAAATTAAAAAGATTATGAAATTATTTGACGATGAAGATTGGGATTTTGAAGAGGATGATTCTTGGGAACTTTGTAAACAAATTTTATTAGAAGAATGTAATAAAATGAAAGGAAAAAACAAAGACGCTAAGATAATGTCTGGTAGTAATTCCTATAATATGGATCAATTATACAAGGAAATAGAAAATGAAACTGAATTAGGTGTTCGTATGATTGAAGCTTGTATTAGACTTGAAAAAGAATATAAAAATAAATAAGAAATATGTGTAAATGTAAAGAAATTTGTAAAAGTTGCAAAAAGAAGAAAAATAAAAAGAAGAAAAAGAAATAACTATGGGACAAGAAATTGAAAGAAAGTATTTAGTTAAGAATGATGATTACAAAGAAGAAACGACCGACCACCTACACATACAACAGGGGTACTTTGCAGACGGCGTAAGAGTACGAATGTCAAAAAACGATAGTGGGTATCAACAAGGGTTTATCACCTTTAAATCACCCAAAGAAGGGATGACAAGAGATGAATTTGAGTATGAAATTCCCTATGTTGAAGCCAAAGAAATTTTAGATGATATGTGTAAAGGTCCACTTATTGAAAAAATTAGACATCACGTTTATTTTGAAGATAATAAATGGGAAGTAGATGAATTCTTTGGTGATAATGAAGGATTAGTAATAACTGAATTAGAAGTACCTGGTGAAGATTATGAATATAATAAACCTAATTGGGTAGGTAAAGATGTTACAGATAAGAAAAGATATTATAATTCTGATCTAACTGAATTACCTTATAAGAAATGGAAAAAGAAATGGAAAAATTAGGCATATTTGATAAATTTTTAATATTAGAGCAAAAATCAGAAGAAGAATCTCTTGTGTATCTATATGAATCTTTAATTTATTGTGATATAATTGATTGTGAAATATTTATAGATAGTATCATAGAAGATTATTTATCATCAGATGCTATTGTTCATACATTAAATGCTCTTTCTATAAGAAAGAAAGAAATTTATAATTGGGAAAAATTTCTTGAAAAATCTACAAAAAGACTTATTGATCTTGAAGGTGAAAAAACAACTAAAACCTTATTAGAAGTCATAAACTAAAATAAAAAAAAATAAAATAAAATGGAAATAGAACTAACAAATGAAGAAGCAATCTTATTGAAAGAACTCTTAGGACTTGATTTTGGAAGAATGGGTTTCAATGAAGATGATGAAGATGTATTTAATGTGATATATGCTAAATTAGATTTAGCAATAAGAAACAATGATTAATATTAGGAAATTGTTAATAACTTTTGTACCTTTGCATTGTAAAATTAAAATATTATGAAAAGAAGAATAATTAAAAAATTTGCATTTTTACCAACATTTTTTGGTGGAAAGACTATATGGTTAAGGGAATATTCTGAAGTAAGGGAATATAGAACATCAACTGGTTTATTACCAGGGTCAGGTAGAGAAGTTGATTTTTACGAGTGGGTAATAATTGATAAGATATGAAAAAATTAATTAAATTAATAAAAACACATTGGTGTGATCACGAATATTTTATGGATATACAGATAAAAGTAATTCGATGTGATAAATGTGAACACGAGGAATGGTATCATGGTGATGAACAATTTCCCCAAAAGAATTTATGGCCGAATTATAATTATAGAAAGCAAAGAGTTAGGAAATATACAAAATGAAAAAAATTATAAATGAATACAATTACAATCCTTTTTATGAGGTAGATGATTTATCAAATTTTGATGATGGTGCTACTTTAGATAATTTTGAAATTATTAAACACAAAAAAGTGTGTTTTGTAGATGAGGAATATAATGTAATTGTGGTAGAATTAACAAAGAATGAAACATTTTACAAGTATAAAAGTGATGATGGTGTTTTACTATTAGTTTCAGGTAAAAAATTCTACGAAATAAATTGGAATGGAGAGTTTCTAAATGTTTTAGAAACAAGTGCAGATGAATACGAAATAGAAATGTTAGATAAAATTAGAAAATCTAATGTTATTTATTTCACAACACAATTTTAAGATGAACAATATAATAACACAAAATGATTTAGCGGGTAAAGAAAAAAAATTCTTAGATGAAGATTTTGATTTTTATAAGGGTATAATTCTAAATAATGTAGGAAGACCTATATATCAGCCTATAGATGGTGAAAAGACTTATAAAACATGTAGATTTTGTGGTAAGACACAAGATGAAGTTACTTTTAATCACAAATCACACGTACTTCCTAAATTTTTAGGAAATTTCCTTGTTATATCAAACTCGGAGTGTGATGAATGCAATTCATTTTTCAGTAGATATGAAACAGAATTAGAAAAATATATTAAAATTCCTTTAATTATAAATAAACAAAATAGACAAGAAATAGATCTAAAAGATAGATATGGTAAAAATATCAGTAGAATTGGTGATGATATTCTTATAAATGGTGATAAAGAATCTGTTGAATTTAATGGATTATATGTTCTTAAAATATTTCTTAAATTTGCATATAGTTTATTACCTGAAAGTGAATTAGATAATTATAAAGACATGAAAAATGTATTGATGGATGATGATAAAGACATTACACCATATATTGTAGATATTATAGATATGACAGTAAAACAACCATTCGAAATTAATGCTGTAGGACTATATTACAATAAAATTAATGATGGTAAATATTGTGATAATATGTTAGTTCTTAATTTTAATATGAAAAAATATGCAATACTTTTCAATAGAGATGGTTCTAAAACAAAAGTAGATGAAGATATAATTAAAGAAGAATATGTTAAATTATTTAATGATTTAGATTTAAATAGTTTTAGAGTTAAAAAAATGAATAAAGATAAAATAAAAATTACTTATATTATTAAAGATTTTATGAAACTAATTGATTTATAATGGACAAAAAAGTAGTAGTAATAAATGGTGCAGGTATAGGGAAATATAAATTTCTCAAAAAATTAAAAGAACATATAAGTTTTAATGTTTTTTCAACTGTATGTAAGGTTAAAGATGTTGCAAAAATATTAGGTTGGGATGGTAAAACTTTAAACGATAAAGAAAGACTATTAATTAGTAATATCAAAGATGCTTATTCAACTTATAATAATGGACCTATTGTTGATGTTATTAATGAAATTAATAAATCAGATGAAGAATTAAATATAGTCCTAAGTCGTGAAAAATTTGATAACGATCAATTAAGAAAACATTTCGGTGAAAATATTAAAGTAGTTTTATTTTCAAGAGTTGGACAAAAGAAAGCTTATCATAAAAATCATGCTGATCAAGGTGTATATGATTATAAATATGATAAAGTTATGTTAGTATTTCCAAATAGTATTGACATTAATATTGAAGAATTTGTAGAATTTATAAATGAATGATAAAATCATGAAAAGAAATATAAGTGAAACACCAGAAAGATGGGTAGAGAAGAAATAATTGAATATGGGATATCAGTTTTTGAAAATGAAAATAATTTTTTAGACTGGTTAATGTCACCAAATAAATCATTAGGTGGACTTGTTCCATATGATTTATTAAAAACTAAAGATAGTTATAAAGTCATGGATATTCTTGGACGAATTGAACACGGTATCTTTTAAAAAATTACAACAATGAAAAAAGAATTAGACGAAAAATTAGTAAAAAAATATCCTGAAATATTTGCAGATAGACATGAGGATATGAAAAAAACTGCAATGTGTTGGGGATTTGATTGTGGTGACGGATGGTATTGGTTAATAGATAATCTATGTGACACTATACAAAGTTATATAGATCATAATAAACATTTAGATATACAACAAGTTACCGCTACACAAGTTAAAGAAAAATATGGTGGGCTATCATTCTATTTCAGTGGAGGAGATAAAACAATAAATGGTATGGTGTGGTTAGCTGAATCAATGTCTTATAATATATGTGAAGATTGTGGTTCAAATGAAAATGTAACCCAAACAAAAGGATGGGTTTATACCCGATGTGAAAATTGTAAAAAAGATGTTAACTAAAAAAGATAGAAGAAAAGCTAAAAATAGACAAAAATTCTGGAACAACTGAAAATGTAACCCAAACAAAAGGATGGGTTTATACCCGATGTGAAAATTGTAAAAAAGATGTTAACTAAAAAAGATAGAAGAAAAGCTAAAAATAGACAAAAATTCTGGAATATATTCGGATGGAAAGGTAAAGGTGTAAATTTCTTTTCTAAAAATCATTCCCTAAATTGTGGATGTCTAATGTGTAAATATAAAACATACTATAGAAGATATGAAAATAAATCTGAAAGATTGAAAAATAGAAGAGATATTAAAAAAATGGATTATGAATAAAAAACCCCTTCAAAATGAAGGGGTTTTTTTCGTTTAAGCAATAGAAATTAATTTAGATTTCTTCTTTTCTTCTTCCAATTGTTTGCCCACAGTTAAAGTTAATATACCATTAACCATTTCAGCCTTTATGTTTTCATCAGAAGCATCATCAGGTAATTCGAAACTTCTTGTAAATGATGATGATATAAATTCTTTTCTGAGATAGTTAGACTTTTTATCTTCTTTTTCAACTTTTTTATCAGCACTTACAGTAAGTCTGTTTTTATCAATTTCAACTTTTATATCTTCCTTACTATAGCCTGGTAATACAACTTCTAAATTGTAACTCTTATCTGTTTCAGATACGTTAATCAATCCAGAGCTGGTGTCTTTACCATAAAAATTTCTAACCATTTCATTAAATGGGCTCAATCCAAAGATATCATCTTCGAAATAATTGCTTAACTTGGGTTTGTTGTATTTTACTATCATAACTTTAATTTTTTTATTTTTATTTTTTCAAATTATGTGCCATTTGAATTTTTCAATAAAAAACTGAAATTTTGACATAAAGAATTGATTATAAATGTCAAATATTCATAAACTTTTATGATTTAATTTAATAAATAGTTATATGATTAAAAACATTATGATTAAAAGAAACATACTTGGATGGTTAATTGGAATATTAATTTTCCTTATAATAACTTGGTTATTTATTTTATCAAATAAATCATCTAATTTATGTATTTTATATTCTTTATTTTGTCCGTTTTTATCAATCATTATTCCATTCTTTTTAATTAGAATAGTTTATCCAATAGAAAATGATCAATTAGATTAATTTATGAAAAAACCTATTAATTATATCATTGGTGAAGGTGATATTAATGATATAAGTGTATTAAATGATAAAGAACGTGATTATTTCATGATGATGAAATCCCAATCAGGGGTTTTATTTTTATCATCTAAACCAGGTATTGCTAAAAGTGCTATAATTCGTTCTATTGCAAAAAAAATGAATTTTTCCTATATTGATTTAAGACTTTCAATGTTAGATGAAACAGACATTGGTCTTTATCCAAAGATTAAAGAATTTGATGAAGAAGAATATCTTTATCATGTTACACCATACTGGGCTAAACTAGCTAACGATAGACCAACAATAGTCCACTTTGAAGAACTTAATAGAACAACACTTAATGTTAGAAATGCCGCACTACAAATTCTATTGGAAAGACAAATCGGTCCATTCTTTAGATTCAATGAAAATGTGTTCATGGTATCAAGTGGAAATATGGGTGATAAGGACGGCACAGATGTCGAGGAATTCGATAAAGCTCTTGATGGTAGACTGATTCAAGTATTTCATGATCTAACGTTAGAAGAGTGGATAGACTACTTTGCAAAGGAAAATGTACACCAACCTATCATTGATTTCCTTACACTTAATAGAAATTATTATTATCAATATCCAAGTGATAGTAGTAGATATAGATCCTATGCTTCTCCACGTAGCTGGACATTCTTAAGTGATTTTATAACTGAAAATTTTGGTAGAAATGCCAAACCAGAAGAATATATAAATTTTCTAATGAAATATGGATATGGATATGTTGGTGATAGTATAACACCATATATTAGATTCTGTAGAACAAATAGAATAACTGTTAATGATGTTCTTAATGATTTTGAAAATATTAAAGATGAACTACTTGAATATAATAGAGATAAGAAAAATGAAATTCTTACTAATCTTAAAGCTATTAGATTCAGTAAAATAGGTATTAATCAAATAAATAATTTAACAAAGTTTTTATTATTATTGAGTGATGATGAAGTTATCAGTTATTTTAATCACTTATTAGAAAAGGATTTTCTTTATAAATCTAATAGAATGAGTGATCAAGAACAATTATTAGTCGATAAGAAAAATCAAAAGATTAAAAAATTCTTTGCCAATAAAGATTTCCTTAAATATAAAACAGTTATGAAAGAAATATTCGAAAATCAATATAGAAAAATTATTTAGTCGGCACTTTTTAATATATACTCTTTATGAGTGTAACAGTAAAAAGTGC
>Ga0210003_1003695_pt1 | contig 12344 bp, 8 predicted proteins | sample LantaG_FD_182804 | JGI IMG/M metagenome (GOLD analysis project Ga0210003, IMG submission 182804) | Deep subsurface microbial communities from Baltic Sea to uncover new lineages of life (NeLLi) - Landsort_02402 metaG (SPAdes) (version 2) | ecosystem: Environmental > Aquatic > Marine > Oceanic >...
CTGTGATCCCCCCCTGGGAGGTCGTACTGCCGGAGTTGTTTCGTCGCCATGTGCCTCGTGGCGACCATGGCCCGATGCTACGCGGCGGAGTTCGGTGCTGCCGGAGGGGCCACCGGAGAAGATGGCCTTCGGGTCGCCACGCCGCCGATCCCGCTCGCAGTCACCTCAGACATCGTTCCAGGCGTGGCCGGACCATCGCCCCGGACGCTCGCGGACTTCGTGGCCTTTGCCGAGACGAATCATCCGCGGCTCCAAGGAGCGCGTGCGACCATTGAGGCGGCTCGCGGAAAAGCTGTTCAGGCCAGGCTGTACCCGAATCCGATGCTCGCCGCCTCGTCGCCCCAAATCGCCGGCGCCAACAGCCAGTGGAACGGCTTCGCGACCCAGGACATCGTGACGGCCGGCAAGTTGCGGCTCTCCCAGCAGGCGGCACTCCGCGACGTCCAGCGAGCCGAGTATGACTACATCCGCGTACGGTTCGATGTGCTGACGGGTGTCCGCGACACGTTTTACAGGCTCCTCGTCGCCCAACGGCGGATGGAAATCTACAAACTGCTCGTCGACATCTCCACGCGTTCGTACGAGATCGGCAGCCAGCTCGCAAATGCGGGCGAGGGCACGAAGGCCGACGTGCTTTTCTGGGCGATCGAACGGGATCGGGCCTGGGTCCGGCTACTCAATGGCTCGGTATTCATCGAAGCCGGTCGACGCGAATTGGCAGCGGCCATGGGTTTGCCTCGCGCCGACGTGGGGCTCGTCGACGCCGACATGACCGCCCAGCTCCCTGATTTCGACCTCAAGCTGCTTCAAGAGGCCGTGGCCGCGCGGAATGCGAGGCCCCAGGCGGCGCTCGCTGGCGTGCATCGGGCCCAGTGGTCCCTCGAGCGAGCCGTCGTGGAACCGATTCCTGACGTCAATGTGCTGGGCGGATATCAGCGGCAGGTCGATTTTCCTCCTCAAGACCAGGGGCTCGTGCAGGTGATGGTCGAAGTGCCGCTCTTCGACCGCAACCAGGGCAACATCCGGGCGGCGCGGGCCGACATCGCGACCGCCCGTGCCGACCTGCGGACCATCGAGCTTGATCTGGCGACGCTGGCGGCCGAGCAGCTGGCGGAGTACCGCACGGCCCAGCGGCTCATCGGCTGGTACGAGCAAAACATCCTGCCCAAGGCCCGGGAAACGGTCGCCCTCACGCAGACGCTCTACGGCCGGGGCGAAGTGACCTTCCTCAGCCTGTTGCAGGCACAGCGGATTCTCACCGAGACCGAACTGGTTTACGTCGACACGCAGGAGACCCGGTGGCGGGCGGCCGCGCAAATCGCCGACCTGCTGCAGCTCGAGGAGTTTCCCCCGGCGCAGAACGCGCCGGCTGCCCGCGAAAACCTCGTGCCGAGCGAAGTCGCCAACCCCGACAAACTGCCCTGGGCGGCACCGGCGGCCGGGCAGCCCCCGGCGGCCGCAGCCCCGGTTTTGCCGCTCCCGGCTCCCTGACAGCCGGGAGTTCACCAATTGCACCGGTTCACCGATAGAACGCGTCGAAGGCCGCATCGTTCAGGGCATGGAGCCTGGGCAGGCGGCCATGATCGTGCGTCCCCAGCCGCGGCTCGCACGGCCCCCGATACCTCGGCCCGCAGGTCGGGCAGCCGAACCGGCCGACCAGGTCTGACGGATGCGGCGGATATGCCGGATGGCAGGGAGCAGGCGGGATGCACGGTGGCAGAAACCGAGGTTCGCCGGGCTGATGCAGACACGGTGCCGCGGCGTCCCAATCGCTCGGAGCATCGCTGCGGGGCGGAAGCATCTTCGAGAGCAGCAGTTCGACGTTGACCTGACTCGGACCCGCCATGACGGCCGGCGGCAGTTCGCGGTCACGCAAGAGCCGATTCGGGGCCTGGGCAGCGACCGCTTCCGCAGCCGGCTGCTGCGCCTGCATCTGGCTCGTGCCGCTCAAGAGGAGAACCGCGGTCATTCCTCGCGCGGCGAGACGCCGCCCACCCCGTCGGTTCCCATCGCCTGCAGCCGTGATCATGATCGTCAGCCCCTTGACCCGCGAGACACCACCGGGAGATGAATCGACCATGCGCCGCTCCGCCGTCACCCGACCCGGTCAAGTTCGGCAGCGGGTCCCGAAACGAACCTGCTGTCGCGACCGGCAAACTCCGCGCACGCCTCAAACGCGATGCGTCCCGTTCCCAAAATCTGCGTGGTGTTGCCCATGCCAATTCCCTGGCACATTCGACCGGCAGAGTCCAAAAACCCCCCGGTTGGGACTCGGCCGAGCCCGACCCAGGGTCATGATGATCCTGACAAGTTCACAGAGTTGCGCCTGCAAACCGCCGTGGCAGTCCTGCTGAGGATGGCGAGCTCCTGGCTGTTGCCCTCTTCGGCCTCCTGCCGGCGTCGCTGGCCACGGGCCTGGGCTCCGACGTCCAGCGGCCGCTGGCCACGGTGATCGTGTGGGGCCTGTTGAGCGCGACCCTGCTTACGCTCCTCGTGCTGCCGGTGCTCGACGAGATCGTCCGCCCGGCCGTGCCGCTGCGGAACACCAGGCGGTCAGGAATCCAGATGTTCCCTCTCGGCACGAATCAGGTGAGCCAGCTCCCCGGAGAGGATCGCATGGCGGCTCTTGCGGTAGGCCAGGGGTGCCAGGCCGGTGTGCCGCCGAAACCGCTTCACGAAGGCGCTGTGGTCGTAGAAGCCACAGGCCGCCGCCACGGCGGCGATCGGCAGGCTGGTGGTTCGCAGCAGCCGCCCGGCTTCCGTGATCCGAACTTTCTCCAGAAACTGGTGGGCCGTGACGCCCATCTGCTCGCGGAAGAGCCGCATGAACCGGCTCGGTGATAGCCGGCAGGCGGCCGCGAGCTCCTCGATCGGCAGCCGCTGGGGATAGTCGCGGATCATTCGGGTCATGGCCGGCAGCACGCGGGCCGCCCCAGCGCCGGCCACCACCCCGCCCGACGACTCGTGCGGGCGGTTGGTGCCGACGAGGCCGATGATCGTCCCGGCGCGGTCTCGAATCGGCCACTTGCTTGAATAGGCGAGCTGCGTGCCACGGGCCTTTGTGACCACCACATGCACCTCGTCACGGAGCGTCTCGCCCCGTTCGATCACTCGGCGATCGTTCTCACGGAAACCGGCGGCAATCAGCGGTGGAAAGAGGTCGAAGTCGGTGCGGCCGGCCGGGTCGTCGTCTTCGGCCAGGCCGATCGACTCCCGGATCGCCGGGCTCATCGCGACGTAGCGATAGGCTGCGTCTTTGATGAAGAACATCAACCCCGGCAAGGCCGCGATCGGCCCCAGCACATCGCGGGCCTCGCGAGCCCGGGCGAGGAACGAGTCGATAAGCGGCGACAAGGCTTGGGCTGGTTCGGGCACGGCAGGAGGATTTTAAAAAATTGTGGCATGCCAGCCCAATTCACATCCGCGAAGCTGGGGGCCGCTTTGTTACCATTCTATGTCATTTTTTGACCATTGAGCAGTCTTTTTTCGTCGCTAAAAAAGACTCTGGTTGCAGGCAGCTAGTATTCGCATACTATAAATCAGATAGGGTTTTGTGATCTGCTATTCACAGGGGTTGGTCGATCCCCGCTGACCCGACCTGGAGTCGATTCTGCCATGCGGCTCGCCGGGTTAGGAATCGTGCCGGGATTGCTGTTCCTGGTCAGCGGCTGTTCGCTCGGCCTGGCCGCCAGCCCCGAGGATGCGGCCTTCTTCACGGACCGCGTTCTCCCGATCCTCCAGTCGCGGTGTTTCGAGTGCCACTCCCACGATCACGAGATCAACGGCGGCCTCGCGCTCGACGTGGCCAGCGGCTGGCAGCAGGGGGGGCAGTCGGGCACCGCGGTGATTCCCGGCAAGCCGGAGGAGAGCCTGCTGATCGCGGCCGTCCGGCACACGAAGCCCGACTATGAAATGCCCCCCGACGGGTCGCTGCCCGCCGATGAAATCGCCACGCTCGTCGAATGGGTGGCCCGCGGCGCGCACGACCCCCGCACCACAACCGCCGCCGATGCCTGGGAAAAGCTCTACGCTGAGCGGCTCGGATGGTGGAGCCTCCAGCCGGTGACCCGGCCGCCGGCGCCGGCCGTTCGCGACGCGGCCTGGCCGAAGACCGAGATCGATCGCTTCATCCTCGCCGGGCTCGAAGCCCAAGGCCTGCGGCCGGCCGCGGAGGCCGCACCCGCCACGCTTGCCCGCCGGCTCGCTCTCGTGCTCACCGGCCTGCCCCCTGAGCCGGCCATCGCGGCGGCCTTCGTCGCCGATCCCTCGCCCGCGGCTTTCGAGCGGCTCGTCGAGTCGCTGCTCGAGAGCCGGCACTACGGCGAGCACCAGGCCCGCCACTGGATGGACGTCGTCCATTATGCCGACACCCACGGCTACGAGTGGGACACGCCCGCCAAGAACGCCTGGATGTATCGCGACTATCTCGTGCGGGCCTTCAATGCCGACCTGCCCTTCGACCGGCTCGTGGTCGAGCAGATCGCCGGCGACCTCGTCGAGCCGCGGATCGACCCCAACACCGGCTTCAACGAATCGATCATCGGCCCGATGGCCCTGCGGATGGGTGAGCGGCGGCACGGCGACAGCGCCGGGTTTGACAACGTCACCGAGGAGAACGTGTTCGACATGATCGACACCACGACCAAGGCTTTCCTCGGCTCGACGGTCGGCTGCGCCCGCTGCCACGATCACAAGCTCGACGCGATCGCCCAGGCCGACTACTACCGGCTCGCCGGGATCTTTCTCAGCACGCGGTGGGGCGTGCGATGCGTTGATGCGGCCGACCCCAACCTTGCCACGGTGGCAGAACTGCGGTCGATCAAGCCCCGGCTCGTGGCGGCCCTGGCCGCCCGCTGGCGGGCCGACCGAACGGGGCTCGTCGAGCGGCTTGGCGGCGTGGCCATCGATCCGGCCAAGACAGCGTTTCCGGAAACGCTGGCCGCGGTCCTGAAACTGCCTGCTGCGGCCCTGCCCACGGCCGCGGCCTTCACCGCCGAGCGGCTCCGCCGCCTCGCCCACAACCGCGAGCATCTGGAAGTCGTCGCGGATTTCACCGGCGCCGATCCGGCGGCCCAGGGCGGCTGGCGGTGGGAAGGATTCGGGATGCGGCACGGGCTCGTCGGCCATGGCGAGGTCGTCGTGCCGACGGAGGGAGACGCAGCCGTTCTCCACCTCTTGCCAGCGGGCCGCTGGTCGCATGCCCTCTCGATGCGCTTGGCCGGCGCCGTCCGCAGCCCGGAACTGTTCTCGCGGCCGCCCCGACATTTTTCCGTAGGCTACGGCGGCGGCATGAAGGCCTCGCATGCCGTGCTCGTTGACCGGGCGTTTCACTCCGAGCGGCTCGCCTACGCAGAGCATGCACCCGGGGCATGGCTGGCCGTCACGGCCGGAGACTTTAGCCGGCTCAGCGGCCCTCCCGACACCCGGCCGCGACGGGTGTCGCTCGAGCTCGTCACCAAGGCGCTCGACAACTATTTTCCGCCGCGGACCAACTATAAAGGCATCACGCCGGCTGAAGAGCGGGATCCGCGGTCGTGGTTCGGCGTGACCCAGATCGTGGAGCATCCGCCGAGCCAGGGGCCGCTCGACGAGCTCGGCGGCGTGGCGGCGGTGTTCGCGACGGGTGGCCTGCCGGAGGGCGAGGCGGCGAGGCCGGCGGTCATCGAGCGGGTCGCCGAGTGCGTGCTTGCCGCGGTCGACCGCTGGGCCGCCGGGGCCTGCGACGCTGCCGACGTGCAGCTGATCAACGAGGCGATCCGGAATCGCTGGCTCACCGCGACGGCGCTCGACGACCCGGCGGTGGCCGAGGCCTTGGCCGCCTACCGGGCGGCGGAGAAGCGGCTCGTGCCCGACCGCACGATCGGCTCGATGGAAGAGTGGCCCGAAGGACAGGACGCCCGGATCGCGATCCGTGGCGAAGCCACCGACCTCGGTGACCTCGTGCCCCGGGGCACGATCCGGTTTCTCACCGCTGCCCTCGAGGACCCGCCCCGCCCCGCCCCGCTCGCGAGCGGCCGGCTTGAGCTTGCTCGGAGCATCGCCGACCCGCAAAGTCCCCTCACCCCCCGCGTCTACGTCAATCGCGTCTGGCAGCACCTCTTTGGCGAGGGGCTTGTCCGCACGCCCGACGATTACGGGCACCTCGGCGAGCCCCCCGTGCATGGCCCGCTGCTCGATCACCTCGCGAGCCGGTTTGTCGAAGAGGGCTGGTCCACGAAGAAACTTGTCCGCGAAATCGTGCGGTCGGCGGCCTGGCGGCAGGCGAGCGCCGCCAAACCTGAAAACATCGCCGTCGATCCCGAAAACCGGCTCTGGCACCACCACCCGCGGCGTCGGCTGGAGGCCGAGCCGCTCCGCGACCTGTTGCTCGCCGTCTCCGGCCGGCTCGACCGCACGCTCGGCGGCCCGCCGATCGATCCGCACCGGCCGAAGGAAGACCCGGCCAAGCGGCTCTTGAGCGGGCCGGTAGACGGCCACGGCCGCCGCAGCATCTACGTCAAGATGACGCTCATGGAGCCGCCCCGGTTCCTCGCGATCTTCAACCAGCCGATCCCGCGGGTGACCGTCGGAAAACGCGACCGCACGACCGTGCCGGACCAAGCCCTCGCGATGCTCAACGACCCCTTCGTGCTCGCGATGGCCGAGCAGTGGGCCGATCGCGTCGCGGCCACACCCCCGGAGGGCGTGCCGGCCGGCGTGGCGACACTGCTCGCCGCGGCGCTTTCGCGGGAGCCTGAGCCCGCCGAGGTCACGCGGCTCGTGGCGCTGGCGGAGCGGTGCGGCTCGGCCCGCGGCGTGGCCCCCGAGGCCCGGGCCAGCTCCCGCGATCTGTGGCGGGACGTGGCCCACGCAATCTTTCTGATGCAGGAGTTTTCCTATGTCGAGTGAACGGCGTCTCACCCGCGACCCGCGGTGCCCCGGCTTCGCGGCCGCGCCCCTCTCGCGGCGAGGCCTGCTCCAGGCGAGCGGCCTGGGCTTTGGCTGGGCGGCGTTCGGCAGTCTCGCCCAGGCCTGGGCCACGCCGACCGCCGCCGCCCAGAGTGCCGCCCAGGGCGGCGCGATCCCGCCGCACTTCGCCCCGCGGGCCAAGCATGTGATCTTCCTGTTCATGGACGGCGGCGTGTCGCATGTGGACACGTTCGATCCCAAGCCCGAACTCGACAAGCGGACGGGCCAGCCGGCCGAGTGGCAGGCCGACACGCGGTCGCAGGCAGCCGGCCAGGGCCGCAAGTGGCTCGGCTCGCTCTGGCCGTTTTCGAAGCGGGGCCAGTCGGGCCTCTGGGTGAGCGACCTCTTTCCGCACCAGGCGGCGATCGCTGACCGGCTCTGCGTAGTCCGCTCGCTGACGGGCGAGTCGCCGCTCCACGGTGCGCAAAACCTGCTCCTCCATACGGGCCGCTCGGTCGGCGCCGCGCCGAGCATGGGGGCCTGGATCAGCTACGGCCTCGGCACCGACAACGAAAACCTCCCCGGCTACGTGCTGCTCAACAACGACTGGGTGCCCAACGGCGGCTTCCAGAATTTTGCATCCGGCTTCCTCCCGGCCACCTGTCAGGCGACGACGGTGCGGTCGAAGGGCACCCCCGTCGACAACATCCTCGCGGCCGATCCGCCGGAGGTGCAGCGGGCGAAGCTCGACTTCCTGCGGTCGCAGTCGCTCGCGTCGGCCGGCCCGGCCGAGATCGCCGCGGTGGAGGCGGCGATCCGCACGTATGAGACCGCGGCGCGGATGCAGACCACGATTCCCGACGTCTGCGACGTGGCCGGCGAGACCGAGGCCACCCGCCGGCTCTACGGCCTCGACCGGGGCACCGACTACGAGAAGTTCTATGCGGTTCAGTGCCTGCGGGCCCGGAAGCTCGTGGAGGCGGGCGTGCGGTTCGTGGAGATCACCTGCCCGCTCACGCACTCCAACAACGCCCCCTGGGACCAGCACGGCGGGATGAAGAAATACCACGCCGAAAACGCCCTGATCACCGACCAGCCGGTGGCGGCGCTCGTCACGGATCTCGCCCAGCGGGGCCTGCTCGACGAGACGATCGTGCTCTGGGCCGGCGAAATGGGCCGCACGCCCCACTCCGCGGGCGCCGACGGCCGCGACCACCATGTCTCGGGCTACACCATCTGGCTGGCCGGCGGCGGCTTCAAGGGGGGAAGCGTGTACGGCACGACCGACGAGATGGGGATGGGGGTCATCGAAAACCCCCTCGACATCCACGACATCCACGCCACGGTCATGAGGCAGCTCGGCATCGACCACAAGCGGCTCACGTTCCGCTTCGGCGGCCGCGACATGCGGCTGACCGACGTCAAGGGCAGGGTGATCGATGACCTGCTCGCCTGATATCAGGCCCGGGCCGCCCAGGTCCGCGACGGCTTGAGCAACACGATGGCCGTCACCGAAGGGCTCACCGGCGGGCCGCTGGAAGTTCGGGGGCCGGCTGGGCCGCGGATCACGGACGGCCCCTGCGGGTGTTCCGCCAGATGAAGACGTACAACGACCCGACGATGAACCCTTACCTCTACAAGGCGCGGGAGAAGCAGGCGGCCTAGGCCGTACGCCGCTACTGCGTCACGGGCCGGCGGAGTTCGCCCAGCTGGGTGCGAACCTGCTGGAGCCGATCCTCGAGCGACTTCAGTTCGTTCATCAGCGTTTTGGCCTCGGGGTTCTCGGCGATCACGGCCTCGAGCTTGTCCTGCCACGCGGTCTGGGCGGCCTGCCGGGCCTTGCGCTCCGCGGCGACCCGCTCCTCGATCGTACGGCCGACGCGATCGCGGGCGTCGGCGGCGGCCTTGGCGACATCCTTGACCCGCGCATTCTTGGCCACGGCCTCGGCGGCGGTGTCGCGGATCTTCTTCTCGATCTCCTCGATCTTCTTGCGGTGTTCGGCCTGGGCGTCGGCGGCCGCCTTGAGCTTCGCGGCCTGGGCGGCCACCTTCTCGTCGGCGGCGACCTTCTCTTCGATCGTCCGCCGGGCGGCCTCGGCGTTCTTCACGCCTTGGCTCTCCTTGACGGCCTCGTCAAACTCCTTCCGCGCCTGCTCGCTGGCCTTGACCTCGGGGAGGTCCTTGAGCAGTTCCTTCATCTTCTTGTCGAGGGCGGCGTTGGCCTCCTGGAGCTTCTTGTGGGCGTCGGCCAGCCGCGGGTCGGTCTTGGCCGCCTCGGGGGAGTGGGCATGGAACTGCGTCTTGCTCCACAGGTCGCGGAGGTCCGCCCGGCCGCGGGCATCTTGCCGCAGGTGTTCGGTCTTGGTCTCCTCGACCCGCCGCTGCATCTCCAGTTCGCTGGCCCGGGCGAGGGCCGCCTCGAGGGCGAGGCGCTGCTCTTGGACCCGCGGGTCGGCGTCGGCCGCGGCCTGCTCGGCCTTGGCGACGTTCTCGCGGGCGGCCTGCTCGGCCTTCCGCGCCTCGGCGATCGTTGGGTCGCTGGCCATCTTCTCTTCGAGCGCCTTGTCCGTGGCGGTGATGACGGCCTTGGCGTCCTTGACGCGGGGATCGTTGGCGAACTTGGCACGCAGTTCGGCGAGCCGTTCCGCGGCCGCCGGCTCGGTGGCGAGGACGAGCGGTGCGTGCACGGCGCCGGCCGTGGCGAGGGCGAGGCAGGCGGCGAGCAACGTGGACTTTGGCATGGCTGATCCTCCGGAGGGGCAGAGAGGACGAAGGGGAACCCCGATCGGTCGCGCCGCGATGGCGGCGACTGACCGAGACGTAGTCTGCCAGAGTCGGCTGGCGGGGGCAACGGTCGGGACCGCCCGGCACCGTCGCCGCTGTTTTCCACGTCCGGGGCGGCGGTAGACGTTCGCTCTTCGCCCCCGTAGCTCAGTGGATAGAGCGACGGTTTCATAACGCGGCCTACCGGCCGCAACCAAAAAGGTCGATGGCGATGGTTCGGGGCTGACCGAGCAGTCGCCGTGAGCTACAAAAGATAGCCCGGTCAATGGCACCTCCGCAACGGTCTTCCGGCTGACGGACTGCCCTTAAGCAGCGAAATGGGGGGAGGCGGCTCGAGTGGTTCGCCGAGGTGTGTGAGAATCTTCTGGATGGGCCCCGGTTCGGTAATGACGGGGGCTACGCCCCTCCCTCCGACACACCACGCGGACTGTTCCCCAGCTCTCTCATGAGCACTGGTACAAAAACTGGGGAGGGGGTCACTGTCGCCAACAGCGTCGGGCTTCGAAAACTTCGCCAGCGCCAACGTGCCGCCTTTCAGAGTACTCGCCACCAGGGGGCGGCCAGGATGTCCGGGGCGAGCCATTCGAGAGTTTGCCCCGCGTGGAGCAGCAGCCCCGCCCGCGCTGTCTTGCCGTATTCCGCCCGAAACGCCCGCAGTCCGGCGGCGTCGGATAGTCGCGGCCGAGATGTCGACGTTACCTCGATCGGCAAGAGCCGCCCGCCTGATTCGATCACGAAATCGATCTCGTCGCCGGTGACCGTCCGCCAGTAGTGAAGATCGATCCTTTCCGCGCTCGCATCCCGCCACGCCAACAGGTCGTTGAGCACGATGTTTTCGAGATACGCCCCGCCGGGCTCATCCAGACCCGACAGATACAGCGCGACACCGGTGTCGCCCCAGTAGAGCTTGGGCGTCTTGATGAGGCGCTTCGTGCGATTCGTGGCGAATGCCGAGATGCGCACGAGCAGGAAGGAGGTTTCCAGGAGGTTCAGGTATCTGTGCACCGTCGGCTGGGGCAGGCCCGTATCGCGGCCGAGTTCCGTCTGGTTGAGCATCTGGCCGAGTCTGTGGCAGGCAGCCCGCATCAGCCGGCGAAAGTCGGGAAGCGCGGTGATCGACGAGAGGTCCTGCAGATCCCGCTCGAGGTAGGTGCGGATGTATCCGTCAAACCAGATGGCACGTTCCCGGTCGGTGCGGAGATGCAGGGCCGGCGTCGGAAAGCCGCCCCGCCGGGCCATCCGCCTCCAGTCCTCCTTGGATCCACCTCGGTCCCCCAGCAGTTCGCGCCACTCTGTATCTTCCGCCGCCAACAGTTCCGGCCAGAGGCCGGCCCGGCCCTCGCCCGCCTGCTCGCGACGCGTCATGGGCCAGAGCGTCAGATAGCTTGCCCGCCCGGCCAGCGATTCGGAAACTCCCCGCATGAGCAGGAGGTTGGCCGACCCGGTGAGCAAGAACCGCCCGACCGCGCGGTCTTGGTCGATGGCTCGCTTGATCGACCGCAGGAGTGCGGGTTCTCGCTGGACCTCGTCGATCGTGATTCGGGCCCCGCCGCCCACGAGCGCCATGGGATCGCGACGTGCCACGTCGAATACATCGAGGTCGTCGAGCGTGGCGTAGATGCGCCGACCCGCAACCTGCTCCTGCACGAGCGTGCTCTTACCCGCCTGCCGGGCGCCGCTCACGACAACGGCGGGCATCACCTGCAGCCGTTCGCGGAGCGTCGCAGCCGCAAGCCGCGGCAGTGTTGTTTGTTTCATCCCGTGAATGATAATCATTCACGGCGTGAATGAAAATCACAAGCAGCCGTGCCGCAGCGCTCTCCATGCCGCAAGGAGCCGCCAAACTCCCGTACGAGCACGAGCAGCGTCGAGGCCGTCCAGGGCAGGATGTCGACCACGCCGCTCCGCGGTCGTGAACGCCGTGAGCGGCGAGAGCGGGTCGGTGCGTTAGGGCCGAAGAATAGCCCGGCCAATGGCACTTCCGCAGCCACTTTCGAGTTGATGAGCGGCTCGTAGAGCGGCTCGTGAGCTGCGTGCCCCGTCTTCTGGTCGCGAAACAGCGGATCCAGGAACGCCTGGCTTACCCCTTGAAGCGGCGTTTTTCAGCCGTCGGCGCGGAATCTCCTCGAGTCGGGCCGCGTGGCGGCTGCGTTGATGCCTCGTGTCCGGCACCGGTCAGAGCCGGTGGATGTTGATCACGGGCAGCTCGTCTATCCGTCGCTTGGAAGACGTCGCGATCGTCCGCCGAGTCGCGGGCGGGCGGATGCGGGTGTGTTGGCAGCAGGGTTGAAACCTGACGCCGCGAGCAGGAGCCGTTCGATCTCAGCAAGAAAAATCTTCGTGAGTGCGTTGACGGCTCGGGGTCGGTCGGCAAGCATGCCCCGCAATCGCTAGCGTGAGCGCCTCCGCTTGGGCACGGAGATCACCCACTGCCGCACGGGCACCGGCGGGATGACGTGATCGACAAGATGCGCGGCCGTCTCTAGCCATGTGGCGGCCGTTGCAGGACGGGCAGACGCCGCGGCCCATGCAGGAGAAGGCCACGACGAATCCCGTGCGGCAGCCGGTGCGCAGCGCGCGGGCAAACCCAAAGCAGAGGAGCCCGCACTCGAGATAGCCGCGGAGTTCGTCCTCGACGTATCCCGGCACGGGCCGCTCGGCGGCTTCGCGAC
>Ga0210003_1003697_pt1 | contig 12338 bp, 12 predicted proteins | sample LantaG_FD_182804 | JGI IMG/M metagenome (GOLD analysis project Ga0210003, IMG submission 182804) | Deep subsurface microbial communities from Baltic Sea to uncover new lineages of life (NeLLi) - Landsort_02402 metaG (SPAdes) (version 2) | ecosystem: Environmental > Aquatic > Marine > Oceanic >...
AGCCATAATTTTCTCCATTAAATAAGAGGGGGTATGAAATCTTTTTATTTTGTTCTATATTGAAACCTTAGACTTAATTGGATTAATAGATAATGAATGATATATAATATTAAAAGAATAATATATAATACAAATATATATACAGAGGACGATACTATGAAAGATCAATTAATACAAATAATTAAAGATGTGAAACCACAGGGGTTATTTCGGTCAATAAAAAGACAAAATATTGACATTCATACAAATTTAATTCAAATACAGATAACTAACAATTTATCTAGTTATAGTGAGGCTATTTATTGGATATTGAATGATTTACAAACTAAACCAACATGTTATGGTTATTCTGATAAATGTACTCATAATCTTCGATTTATTTCATTGATCGAAGGTTATTCTGATTGCTGTCAACAATGTACTATGAAAAATCCAAATAAAATACAAAAAATGAAAAATACGATGATTGAGAAATATGGAGTTGATAACATAGCTAAATTAAAATCTACACAAGAAAAGAAAAAACAAACATGTTTAGAAAAATATGGTGTTGAAAGTTCTAATCAAGTTGATTCTATTAAACAAAAGAAAAAAGAAACCGTAACAAAACATTATGGTGATATTGGGATGGCACATCCTGATATAACAAGTAAAAAAATTCAAACAAATTTAAAAATCAGAGGTGAAAAATGGGCAACTCAAACAGAAGAAACTCAAAACAGAAGAAAAGATACATGTCAAGTTAAATACGGTGTTGATAATGTAATGTTGTTAGATGAAGTAAAAAATAAAATACGAAAAAGTCTTATTGATGATGATTTTTTAGAATATGTTTCTAAATTGGTTTCTATCAGAGGTTTTGACTTAATTTCTGAGTATGATCATGCTCATACTAATATTACTATTCGTTGTTTAAAATGCAATCATGAATTTAATATTTTATGGAATTCATTTCAACAAGGTGGTGGAGTTTGCCCATCATGTTTTCCTTCTTCTTCAGGATTTTCTAAACAAGAAAAAGATATTGTATCATTTATTCAATCTTTAAATATATCTACTATTGAAAATGATAGAACTATTATTCAGCCTTATGAGTTAGATATTGTAGTTCCAAGTAAAAAAATAGCTTTTGAATATTGTGGATTGTGGTGTCATAGTAGTGGTGGAAATATCCCATTTGTGCAAGATAAAAATTATCATAAAAAGAAATTACAATTAGCAAATGTTTCAGGTTATCAACTTATTACTATATTTGAAGATGAATGGCTATTAATGAAAGATATAGTACAATCAAAATTAAAATATCTTTTAGGTTATCATAATGACATGAGAAAAATCCGAGCATCGAAATGTTCAATACAAATTATAGATTATACTATTAAACATAATTTCTTGAATATGTATCATCTACAAAAAGATAAAGTATCTCAAATTAATTTAGGTTTATTTTATAATAATGAATTAGTTTCTGTAATGACATTTTCTAGTAAATCAGAAGGGGTTTTTGAACTTGATAGATTTTGTAATAAAACAGATAATATTATATATGGCGCTGCTTCTAAATTGTTGAAATATTTTAAACAAAATTATTCATGGGTTAAAATAATATCATATGCAGATATGCGATGGTCAGCAGGAACTGTATATAATAAATTAGGATTCGTATTAGATTCAATTTGTGAACCTAATTATTGGTATTGGGGCAGGGATATTAAAGGCAGAAAACATAGATTAAATTATTCAAAATCTAAACTTAAAAAATTTCCAAATTATGATATAAATTTAACTGAATTTCAAATAATGTCACTTGAAAAATATGCATGGGTTTATGATTGTGGTAATTTAAAATTTATAATGGAAAATAAATAGCGAGGAAAAAACCCCCTCTTGACCGAAGCCAAGAGGGGGTTAATATTCGATTTTACAGATTCAGATTATGTGCTTTGGATGATATTCAGTACGGAAATACCAGCAGGCCTAATCAGCTGTGTGCCATAACGGCTCAGAACTGTTAAGCTAGGAGTATTACCAAGCGGATAAGGAGTTAACACTGCAGGCACATATGGTGCGAAAATGTAAACAGCTTTCATTTCTTCCACAGGCTTATAGATACAAATAGTTTTGCCTTGAGGAACAACTGAAGAAACTAACATTTTCCACTTACCATTAGCAACCGTTGCAGATTCATATCCAACTACACCATCTTCATCTGACTTACCAGTATAACGGAACTCATTCAGTGACTCAAAGATAGTCGCATCAAGAGGATTACATGCAAGCACGTTACCCGCTGCGATGTTCGTATCAGTGTAAATAGCCGCTGATAGGTTGTTCAGAACTGGAAGTACATTCTCTAACCACTGTTTCGGACCCCATGTGTATGAAGGGCTGTAAGAAGCAGGATTCTTATCAAATGTAAGATTATGACTTGCGCCATTAAGTCTTTCACTTGCATAAATCAGGCTGTTTACGATTTCCCTATCAATATCTAACACAATTTGCTGACCAATAACAGATACTAATTCGGCTTGGATATCTACATTGAATAATGCCTTGATATCTTGCTCCATCTGAATTGACCACTCTGTGCTGATCTGACGGTCTCTAGCGATTAATCTCAGTTTGTCAATATTGAATGTAACTCTAGGATTAATAGTGTTTTCTTCAAGTGATACAGTAGCTGTGAAACCAATACGATCAATATTACCTGCAACTGCTGCTGATTCAATAACACCAGTTAAAAGGTTAATACGACCAGTAATAGTATCAGATACAGTACCAGCTGCATTTGAGATATTAGCTGAGAATTCACCATCAACTGTAGGCGTAATGCTTACGTCAACGGCTTCTGATCCAGCTGTGAATCTCACACCAGTAATCGTGAAGTCTTTTTCAATATGAGCAATATCAGATGTTAAACCAGCTAAGGCTAGAATATCAGTTGTTCCAAGAGCGATCATGTTAGTGATAGGAACTGTGATATCTGGGCCTCTTGAGATATCAGTGTTTGATGGTGCTTGATAGTTAGTTGCATCACCGAAACGCTTGAATGTTGCGCGGACGAATCCACGAACGATCTCAGGTTTGTCCATTGGGATAACTGTGACGAGTTCTTTAGCAATAGTCTTCGGGAAGAAGACGCGCAGTAATGGAAGAGCTAGAGTTTCATATGGGTTCAGTTGGTACATTGAGTTTTCTAATAGCGCCCTACGTGTGTTTTCCGCTAATACTCTAAAGGATCTCTTGTCATCTTCTTTGATTCCTTCAGAGAGAGAGCGAATGTAGGTATCGAAGTGCTCATCATTCACAAGAATTTCGCGGATTGCGCCTGGCTTTGACGGATCAATGCCAGTCGATTTCTTTGTCATCTTGTATGCTTCTTTAAGTAATGTCTTCATTTTAAGAATTACCCTTTCCTTCGTTTAATTAGCTTCTCTTTAGTGACCGTTTGAAGAACCACCAGGCTCTTCTTCAAATCACTAATCGTTTGTTTGTCTAGGCTGATAATTGCGGTTTGAACTAAGATTTTGTTTTTTCCATAGAGAACGTCGATATCATTTAAATAATCAACTTCTTTGAGAATTTGATTCTTTAATGTTTCTATATCGATTCTCTTTTGAATTTCAACAAGTTTGTTTGAACTATTATTAATTATCTTTTTTAATTTGGTTATATCAGCTTGGTTACTTTTAATCTGTCCTTGCTTCTTTCTTAAATCTTCATAAAACAAGGGCGTAAAATGGTTTATCAAACTGTCCATTAAGAGGATTTTGGCCCTCTCTGAATTGTTTGCTTGGCTTCTGTCAATAATATCTGTGATTGTTACTTCCATTATAACACCTCTAAATTCAATTTTTTAATAAGATTTTCTTTAAGCTTCTTATTTTGCAGGAATAAACTTTTCCTTTTATTTATAAGCTGCTCAAGTGTTTTTTCTGATTTGGTTTTTAAATCTAACAATCTTTGAATTTTAGTATTTGAAATTTTAATCTGTTTATCTAATGATATTTTAGATTTAGTTTTAAATACATTGAATTCATCTTTTTCTAAAATTACCTTTAACTGTTGGTAAAAGGTGTCAGAAACCGATTTTTGATTTTTAATTTGTTCTATTGTTTTCGTATTTTCGTTACTAATCGTCATTTTAATTCGTAAACTCCTTTAAAAGTAAGATATATTAAACAGTTTTGTATTTATTAGCTATATTAAGAATCTTTCTTTCCACTAATTCGTCAAAGTAATTTGGAAGATAGCATTTTCCGTTACTACATCGAATTAGTTGTTTCGACTCTTGTATAATGCGTACTACATTCTCATTTCGGATTTCTTGGATCGTTGCAGTATTGTGACTTGGCTCCGACACTGAATCATAAGAAATGATAATCAGGGGATCTATAACTTCTTGATGTGTACCCATATCTTCAACATCAGCTAAACCTCTTAATGAGAAACCAACTGGGACTCTATCTAAAATTAAACCAGATAAAGTTTTACCGTTTGGAGAATAAGGTGTAGTTTCAATAACGCCTCTTATAAATGGACCATCCCATCCCCATTCCCTAATAATATGAGATGCTTCTTTATATAAAACAGTAGTTTGTCTGACTTGATCGTCAGTAATTGGATGGTCAAGTTCGCCTAAGAATCCACGTTTTTTAATTTTATCGTTGATTCTATTCATTGCTTTGTCTAAAACGCCATAGGGATAAAGTCTTTTGTTTTGGTTTCTGATATCGGCTTCTTGTAGATATGCTTCAAATATAACTTTACCGTCGGTATATTTTTTAACTTTTTCAGGTGGGGCAAATACAGCAGACTCAATAACTAGATTAGAAAAAATATCATTTCTTTTTGCTTGTGTTATAATGGTCTTTGGCATCTTTAAAACCTCGCTTTTAATTTATTCGGCTTCTAAAGATTTTTGTTTGAAGTGCTGTTCCAGTTGTTTTGTGATATCTCTTACGAGCATGTAGTAATCAATAATTAGTTCATCAACTTTATCTTTATAAGATTTTAAGTTTTGAATGATAATTTGAAAAATTGAAAAAGCTTCTTTTGTAACTGCTGCTAAATCAGAAATTTCTGTATCAGGACAATTGGTTAAAATTTGATCTAAAAGAGCAAGTCGATAATAGATTTTCTTTAAAGTATATAATCTTCCAATTGCAGTTGGTGTTTTAGATGCAGAATCATCATCTGTTGGCATACCTGTCATTGGATCTATAGCGCCGCCCATACCACCCATACCAAAACCGCCCATTCCGCCAGCTGCAGCAGGATCAGTAGTATCACCAAATCCAGCCATTGGATCTTTTTCTTTTGGTGTTATAGGCATACCTGTCATTGGATCTATATCACCACCCATACCACTAGGATCTATTGGCATTCCTGTAGCTGGATCTATATCACCGCCCGTATCCATTTCATCACCAGCAGCTGCATCTTCAGCATTGCCAGCACCGGGTGGAGTATATTCACCTATTTTACTTTGTACTTCTCTAGTTTGTGCTTGTATTCTAGCAATTTCAGCTTCATCTTTTGTCTGAGGTTCCTCACCAGCAATTAATACTGTTGGTACATCTTCTTCATCTTCTTCATCTGTAATATTATTTTCCGGAACATCTTCATCTTCCGGATCATCTTCGCCTTGTTCCGTAACATTAGGTTCATTTCCAGGAGCCAATCTTGCTAGATCATCATTTTCTTCTGGACTGTAGGCTGTTTCTTCAATTGGCTCTTCTATTGGATTACCAGAATTTAAATCTTCATCTTTTTGAGAACGATGAACTGTCTTTACTTTAGCTTGCTGTTTTTTCTTATCTTGTTGAATTTCTTTATCTAATTCTTTTTTATCTATTTCAGCTCTAGTTAATTGGTTTTGTGATCTTAACAAACTAGCTTTAGCTCTAATTTCTTGCGCTTTATCTTGAATTTTTTTAAGTGCCGGATCTACTCCACTTTCTTCATCATCATTTTCAGTGGATTGTTCCTTTAAAATTTGTTGAATCAATCTATATATGTCTGGGTTTTTCATTAGTACATTCCTCCGATGCCTCCGCCCATTTGTTCTTGATCAGATGGAGCTTCCCCAGTTTCTTGCTCTATAGTTTCTTCAGCTTTATATTTCTTGATAGCTTCCCAATCAAAATCAGGTAAATATTTCTTCTTAAGCCATTCCATTGGAATACCCAAAGCTTTCAGAGCTTCAATCAATCTTTGAATCTGTTCAACATATTCCATTTGATGTTCGTAAGGACTGATCTTAGGTTCTTGGAATGTAACAGTGATTTTTTCCATATCAGCTGCATCAGCTGCATGAATCAATTCATATATTTTTGCAAATAAATCTTTTAAAGAAACAGATAATTCTTTTTGGAATGAAATAATAGTACGGCAGAAATTAATATTTTCAACCGTCAAAAGAGATCTGTTTGACATATTCTCTTCTAAACCTAGATATGGTGCAGGTACACCTAAATTAGCAACAATATTATCACGAATGAATTTGAGATTTTCTACATCTTCTGTTGGGTTCATTCCCCATTCCATCCTATCAAATTCCACGAAACGCTTACCGTCTCTCATAGGAATATAGATAGTTTCAAAAGTAGGAATTTGTGATGGTATATTATCAATACTGCCCATACTATCAATAGATACTCTTTTCTTAGATAGAGCTTCTTTGACAGCTTCTATTGAATTTTTAGCATCTCTAGGTAAACCAGTTTCTACAGCAACTACTCTTTTATCTGTAGCGTAAGTTAATCTTTTAATTGTAGTAGCGGTTTTTAAAGCCATTAGAAGTCTAGAATCAAAATTTACACATTCAAAGATCGATTCACCATAAGGATCAAAAACATCAACATTTATTCTCCAATGAGACATTAATTCAGGTGGAACATATCTAACTTTTAAATCTTCATTATTTTGAATTGAAGCTAGATATGATAAAATAGTATATTTCATATCGTCGCCTATTGATATGTCATCATTGGAATTTTTTAATTTTGTGCTTATTTGATTAATAATTTCAGCACATAAACCATCAACAGTGCTATTACCAGCAGCTAAGAGTGCTGCATTTTGTGTTAAAGTTGGATCTAACTTAGGAAATACTAAATAACCTAGACATGTTTTAAATCTTTTGGTTTCAAGTCTAATAATAAATTTTGGATCATGAATAGCTATAAAAATATCTCTTAGAGCAAGATCTCTTTGTCCTTTATTAGCAATCTCATTACCATCATCATCGAATTTAGATTTGAATTTATCTGGTTCCATTGGATTACCTTTATCATGAGGATCTACAGATGCTGATTTTCCAGTGAGCGGTTTTGATGTTATAGCTCTACCAGAATATTTATTAACATTAGCTCCTACTGCATATGAACCCATTCCAGATAAAGCACCACCAAAAGATGTTACTTCTAATTGAATTTTAGTTTTAAAAGTTTTCTCTTCTAAATCATTATCATTTTTTGCATCTTCTTTTAAAACTTTATAATTAATATCCTTTTTGATAACTGATCCTATATCTTCAATCTTATTATCAAAAGATAAAGAAACGCCTTCTTGTATTACTGTTAATGCGTTTTCTCCTTTAGGTGAGCAAATTATTTCTACAAAATTATCACCTTTTTTCAATGTAGTTTTTACAATTTTCTTAACTTTATCATCAAAACTTATTTTTTTCTCAATGCTCTTTAATCTAGCTACTGTAGTAGTCAATGATGCGTTTTCTTGATAAATAGGATCAATTAAAAATTGTATACTTCTTTTAGTAATATCATCTGGTGATAAAATATTATCTGTCAATGTTTCTAATGCTCTTTGGCAATATGATATTTTTCGAACAATAGAATCATATTCCATATATCTATAAACTCGACCACTCTGATCATAATTTTGTACTTGAGGATTGCCTTGGAGTCCTCTAATAATAGCTTCAGGTGTTTCGGCTCCAGTAGTAGTAACTAAATTTTTAATAGCATCAACCCATATATTCTTATTTGAGTTAACGCTGTATTTTTCTATGGATCGAAACGATGAATCTATATCCTTATCAATCTTGGCAGTATTAGTGCCTATGATAGACGTCTTGATGGTATTAAATAATTCACTCATAATTTATTTCTTAAGGTTTCTTTCGATCTTGGTTCTTAAAGAAATCAGTTATTTCGTCTGATGATAAACGATCTCGTATATATAATAGGATATTATCTATTAAAGTTTTTCTATCGCCAAAAAATTCTATTAGATTTTTTTCGTTTGTGATTCCCATTATCTCTAAAGTTAATTTTACAAAATTTCGTTCGATAGTTTCTAATTCATCTTTCGGTATATTACTGAATCCGCTTGCAGTATAACCTAGTATTTGATCTACATAAATTACACTATACGATTTATCCATAAAATAATCTAACGTATCGAGTATGATTTTATATTTGTTCATTAAAATCCAACGCCGAACCTGTCTGTCAGACCAAAATAAAATAATACTGATTACAACCAGACTAGTTAGTAGCAATTCCATCTTTATCATCCAATGTTAATTTTTCTGAATATGGTGATTTTTTATCAAAATCATCATTATTTTTATTTTTTGTAATTAAAACACCTTGTATCTCTGATGGTCTAATAATTAGAACATCACTCTCTGTTTCTAAAACAGAAATTTTATCTGATTTTAAAGCCGAAGTTACTCTTTCTTGAATAACTTCTAATGGGTCTTCGCTAGAATCAGTTAAAATTATAGGTTTCATTGCGGATTTTGGATAAAAAATAATTTTCCGAAGTGACATATATTATCTCCCTAAACCTGTTGTTAATGTTACGGATCCTGTACCTGTAGTTGGAAACTCTCTCATTTGTGATTTGTTCTGTTTATTGTTTTTCCTATACGCATTTATTTTCATAATATCATATTTCAAACATGCTGTATGAAAACTGTTAATTTGTTTAGTTCCATTTACTTTAATTTGACATGGAGTCCTATATAATTTTCCATTAAAAATAAATTTTTTTCCAACATCATTTATATCAAAAATAGTCATAATAATTCCTTTTCGAAAAATAAAAGGGAATGACGACCACTATAAAAAATGATCGCCATTCCCTTGTGGCAGAGGTAATCCAAAACTTTAAATTTTAGTCCTCGTAATCATCAGCATCAATTTCATCCAGTTCAGTTTCCATTTCAGCTGCTTCTAATCTCATTTCACGAATAAGTCTTTCAACAATTGTTTCTTCTTTGCAGCTTCGTGATTCTTGATCTACATCAAGAACTGGTTCTTCTTCATCTTCTACTTCATCTTCTTCATCTTCTACTTCATCTTCGCCAGCTTCTACTTCATCTTCGCCAGCTTCTACTTCATCTTCGCCAGCTTCTACTTCATCTTCGCCAGCTTCTACTTCATCTTCGCCAGCTTCTACTTCATCATCTTCGCCTGGAACTGAAGCTAGATCTTCTTCATCCATTTCGGACATATCATATTCATCTAATTCATCTTCATCTGCTTCGATTTCATCTTCATCTGCTTCGATTTCATCTTCAACTGCATCATCTACGCCGGGACCTTCTACAGCACCAACAGGCTCTGTTTCAGAATCTGATTGTGGCGGTTCTATCTCATCATCCATACCATCATCCATCATCTCATCGCCGCCGCCTATTTCTTCTTCATCTATTTCAGATATTTCATCTCCATCATATCCAGCTTCACCTTCAACTTCTTCATCATCATCTATTTCTTCTTCGCCTGGTTTTCCTTCAGCTGCCATTTCTTCAACTTCTTCTTCATCCGGAACTTCTGCTAACGCTTCATCTTCATCTGCTTCGATTTCATCTTCATCAGCAGCAACTTCATCATCTGCATCCATATCATCTGTTTCATCAATACCATCAATGCCTTCCATAGTTTCAGGAAGTCCTTCTGATTCTTCTTCCATTCCATCAACATTGGCATCACCAAGATCATCACTATTATCTAATGCAGAACCATCTTGACCAATTTTGACATCTCTTTTATTATCTTCGTCGCCTAATGCTTCATGGTCTGGCTCATTTTCAAGGTTTTCTGTTTCAACTTCAGATGGCTCTGAATCAATATCTTCATCTTCCTCTTCAAATAAAGCTTCCTCAACATCTATATCGCCATCTTCTAAACCTTCTGTCGCTAATTCCTTGTCATCTGTGGTTCTGTCCACAATTGTATCTTCAAACTCATCTGTTTTTTGTGGGCTTGGATGTGCTACGCCATCAGCCTTTTGCATATCTCCAAGTTTTTGATCTTCTGTATCAGGATTTATTTTCTCAGTTGGGCCTTCACCTGAAGCAATTTCAGTTTCTTCCATTTCAGATACCATTGCAATATCATTATCTTCTTCGAAATACATTTTTTCTAAAACTGAAACAACATCATTTGCTTTCTTATGTGTGGGGAGATCACCTTTTCCTTTAAAATTAACGATGTCATCTACAGTAGATGTATTTTTCTGAACATCATCAAAATTAATAAGACTCTCCTTTAAAATATCCGTATACTTTTTCTTCATTTTTTCCTCTCCTATGTTTGTGTAAACAATACCTATTTATAAGTTCGTAATTTATTCATATCTGAAATCAAAACGTTTACACACAAGCACTATTGTCTTGTAATTGCGTTATTGGTTGAAATTGCATAGTACCTTTTACAGCACCCGGCGAATCAATTCTAAATCTAGAAAATGTTGCTTTTAAATTTACAAATCTGTTTTTTGGTCCACTTCTATTTTTACCAATAAAAATCTTAAAATCATTAGTTTCTGGAATTGTTTGTGGATCTTGGTTTGGTTTAATATCTTCCATATTTCTTAAAATACCAACATGATCAGAATGTTCAACTTTTTTAATAGATTCACTCATATTTGCAAGAGTTGGATGTTCAGTATCTGTATATGCTCCACGATTTAATTGAGTTACTGTCACCCATGGAATTCCTTGCATTACTGCAGCAACTTTCATATCAATAGTAACTTGACCCATTTCTAATCGATGTAAATCGAAAGTCTGTCCTGCTCTAAGTAAATCTAAATAATCAGTAAAAGTACCACGAAGAATAGCTTTTCCTTCATATTTATTTTTTACAAGATCAGAATAAGAAACTAAATCACTAACTGATGTCAGTGTTGGTGGAAAGTAAGCCATTTGAATTATTGAGTTATGATCATACATCCATTCTTTGATAGTTTTTTGAACTATTTTTCTTTTATCTTCAAAACCTTTAATAAAATCAGTTTGTTTCTCGTTAGTTATACTACAATATAATCTAACTAATGATTCATCTATTAGATTTTCTAGAGTATAGTATGTAAATAAACTAGCAGGGCCGGTTAAATGATTATTTCTTTCTACTGCATTTTTTACAAAATTATTAAGAAGAACTGATTTACCGTCACCGCTAACTCCACCATATATGTATAATCTTGTCGGCTCAAAACCATTATTCATTATACAATCAAGTTCATCATATCCAGTAGATATAGAATTTTCACCCGAATAACTTACTGCTATTTGATTTAATACATCTTCATAATCATCTTCAACCAAATCTAATTCTCTAATACCTGATCTTGCTTCTTTTCGTTTTTCTTCCATTACAGTGCCATGTAATTTAGTAATCATTCCATCCCAGTATTGGATAGCTTCACCTAAATCTGTAAATGAATTAGTTGAAAATTTCTTAATATATTCTTCAATATTAGGAAGATTTCTTTGAATAGATAGCGTTTGTTTTCTTTGGGATATCTGTTTTATTGCCGAATCTACTTGATCTTCAGGAATTTTTCTATCTTGTAATCCATTTATAAAAGATTCTAATTCTTGAAAATGACCTGCAGCGGCGATATCATCGATAATATGATCTGGTGCTTGATGTTCTAATCGTAATTTAAGTATAGATTTTGCTAATTCAAACTTTTTTCTAAATTGCAATGCTATATCGTCATCATCATGAGATGATAAAATCTGACCAATATTCAATGCTATATTTTCTGTAAATTTTGGATTTGTATCCAATAAAATTACACAGCATAGATTGATAAATTGTTCTGTTAACATATACTAACTCCGACTATAATTGAATCCCACATTCTTCCCAAGGGAAATATATATGACTTTTTGGTATTTCTATATAATGAGTGGGTTTATATTTTGATTCCTTATCTTTAAAAAGCACTGCTGTATCAAATTCAGAACCAGTTTGATTCATTATATTCCTGAATGTATTGCCAGTTTTCACAATATTTGAAACTATAAGAACTTGTTGAGTATTATTAGTAAAATCAGAAAGTAATGATAA
>Ga0210003_1003699_pt1 | contig 12338 bp, 10 predicted proteins | sample LantaG_FD_182804 | JGI IMG/M metagenome (GOLD analysis project Ga0210003, IMG submission 182804) | Deep subsurface microbial communities from Baltic Sea to uncover new lineages of life (NeLLi) - Landsort_02402 metaG (SPAdes) (version 2) | ecosystem: Environmental > Aquatic > Marine > Oceanic >...
CGTGCTTCGCCGGGAAGGGGGTTTGGGCTGGCGGGAACACCTCGGCACGCCGCCGGTCGGAGCGGGCATCGTGGCCGTCGGCGGCATGGCAGGCGGCAACGGTTTTGTCGACGCGGCATGATCCACCCGCCGCGAGTGCAACCGCCGCCGTCGTATGCGGCCTGGGTGCGAGCTATAGTACGGCCCGCATGACCGCCGAACCGCTGTACGCCTTTCATGTCTGCATCCATCCGCGGCCGGCCGCAGCCGCGCCTCTGGTAACGCATGCCGACGCCTGGGGCACCTGGCCAACGCTCGCATGCCCGCGGGAGGCGATGGCCGGCACCTTTCCCGTCGGTGTCGACGCGGTGCTCGAGGGCTTAGCCGGGCTTCCTCGGATGTACGTCGAGCCCGATGGCGCGATCGTGTGGACCAGCGGAGATCCGTGCTCCGCGTGGCAGGTAGACGGCACCCTGTTCGAGCGGGACGGCAGGCTCTCGGCCTGCGAGCTCAAGGGGAGCTGTCCGGCTCATGCGTTTGACTGCGTGCTCACCGCGTTTGGCTGGCCTGCGACGCCGGTGATGGTCGAACTCGTCCGGGCCGGGATTTTTCTCGAGGAAGCGACGTTCAGACGCCATGCGATCGCCCGGGGTAGTGCCGGAGACGCGGAAACCCTGCGGCCCTCCTGAGCGGAGGTAGCATTGACTGGGCTCGGCCTCTTTTTTGGGAAATGTCTGGTGCCTACCATTCCAAACGAGCTATAGATTTAAGGCAGTTTCTGTGGGACAACGCTATGCCCTCCGCCCCAAAGTCCACACCCGACACCCCCTCCGGTTCGCTCGAGGACGTGTCCGTTCCGTTCGCCGTTCCCTTTGCACATCGCCTGCTGTTCACCACTGATGTGTTTGGGGCAGACCGCGGCGAATTCGCAGCGGTGCTCGAAATGTCGGGCGATCTGGCGCCCAGGGTTCAGTTCTGGATCGACCAGCAGGTGCTGTCGGTCTGCCCACATCTGACCGGCAGGATCGCTGAGTTTTTCGCATGGCGGGGCGACCGAATTCGTCCCGCTGGGGTTCATGCGATCGTCGGAGGCGAGGCGGTCAAGAACGACTGGTCTCAGGTTGAGCGGGTTCTGGCAGCGATCAACGGCAGCGACCTCGACCGCCGCAGCTATGTGGTGGTGATAGGCGGCGGTGCAGTTCTCGATGCGGTCGGTTTTGCGGCGGCCACCGCGCATCGGGGTGTGCGACTCGTCCGGCTGCCGACCACCACGCTTGCTCAGGCCGATAGTGGGGTTGGGGTGAAAAACGCCGTCAATCGCTTTGGAAAAAAGAATTGGCTGGGCGTATTTGCGGTGCCCTGGGCAGTTATCAACGACACCGCACTGCTGGCATCGCTCCCCGATCGTGACTTTGCCGCAGGGTTGAGCGAAGTGGTCAAAGTTGCGGTGCTCAAGTCGCCCAGTGAGTTCCAGTGGCTGTGCGAGAACGCCGCGGACATATCTGCCCGCGATCTGCGGGCGGTGCTTCCCGCGATCCGGATGTCAGCCGAACTGCACCGGGCCCATATCACTCTTGGTGGTGACCCATTCGAGGCCCTCGAAGCCAGGCCGCTCGATTACGGTCACTGGTCGGCTCACCGACTCGAAGCCATGACCAACTTCGCGATCCGGCACGGCGAGGCGGTGGCAATCGGGGTCGCGGTCGACACTGTCTATTCAACGCTCGTGTGCGGGCTGCCGGAGGCGGATGCCGGTCGGGTGCTCCATGCCCTCCGCACGCTGGGGCTGCCCTTGATGCACCCGGCGATGACCGACACGGATGCCTTGTTTGAGGGCCTGGAGGAGTTCCGGCAGCATCTGGGCGGACGGTTAACACTGACGATGCTCCGCGGGATCGGCGACCCGATCGAGGTCCACGAGATCGACCGCGATGCCATGGCCAGGGCGATTCGCGAGCTGGCAGCGGTGGAGCGTGGCGGCGAGCTACGCATCTCAAAACGCTGCGGCACCGCGGGGGCGGTTTGACCGGCCCAATGACTCAAACAGAGATTCCAGCGGGCTAATCGCCCCTGCCTGCACGCAATGCCCTGCGGCGCCTCGCAGCGACGAACGCGGCCGTGAAGGGTGGGTATCGGCTGGTCTATTCTCGACGCTGAAGCCTGTCCGACCTTGGGATAGGATAGCCGGATGGATGCAAGCCCCCTGCTCGCGCGTGTGGTCGCCGCCCTCGCCGAACAAAAACTCGAAACCGTTCTCATCGGCAACGCGGCCGCCGCCATGCAGGGTGCGCCCGTCACGACGCTCGACTTTGACTTCATGTTTCGGGACACGCCGACGAACCTGCGGAAGCTCAAGGCCGTGGCAAACTCGCTTGAGGCGGTGATCCTGCGGCCCTTTTATCCGGTCTCCAAACTCTATCGGATGGTAGACGACGCCTCTGGGCTTCAAGCTGACTTTATGCCTATCATTCATGGCGTGCGATCGTTCGAAGGGCTCCGCTCCCGGGCAATCGAGCACACGCTCGGCACGCTCAGGGTGAAGGTGGCCTCGCTGCCCGACATCATTGCCAGTAAGAAGGCGGCCGGCCGCGATCGTGATCTCGCCGTGTTGCCCGTGCTCGAGCAGACGCTCAAGGCCACCCAGTCATTATCCCGACGCCGCGGTTCCTGACATGCCTCCGAAAAAGCCCCGATCACAAGCCCGTCGGAAGGTGCTCGACGCGATGCGCAAGGAAAGCGACCGCCAGCTCGAGGAGCTCATCCGCCGCCGGCTCGCGATGCCCGTCGAGCAACGCATGAACTTTCTGCGGAAACGCCTCCCGGGCGGCGGCAGCTGCCTGTAGGCCGCTCAAGCTTGTATGTCGAGTTCCGTTGCCGTCCTCGCGCGGATGCATAGAAGCCCCGGGCGCGAGCCCGGGGACTGCGGGATCAAAGGCCACCCCGCCTGCCGCTAAAATCCCGGACAAACCGTTTTTCTCGAGCCAGCCAGGTTCAAACACCCTGCGATTGCCCGGGGAAATACCGGAGACGCGCAAACCCTGCGGCCCTCCTGAGCGTGGGTCGTGACGATCCTGCGGGCCAGACGGGCCCGGGCAGGGCGGGCGGGGTAGGATCACCGATACCCCAGGAGGTCCCCGTTCGCGATCTCTGCGGGGCTGATGGAGACATTGCACCATGCACGGCTCGGTATCGGCGGGGTTTGACGGAATGTTGCGGGCTCGAACGCTTGCGGCAGTAGCAATCTGTCTGGGCTCGACACTCCCCGCGGCGATGGCCCAGCCTGGGCCGCTCACCGAAGACGCGGCCGTGGCGCGGGCGATGGGCAGCGGCGTCCATTCATATTTTGGTGGTGACTACCAGCGGGCCTACGAGGATTTGACCGAGGCGATCGCCGCGGGCAGTGGTGATCCGCGGGCCCTCTATTTCCGCGGGCTTGCGGCCCGGCGCATGGGGCGAATCGACGAGGCCGAAGCGGACTTCTCCCAGGCGGCCACACTGGAGGCCTCTGGCCTCGGGGCGTGGCCCGTATCGCGGACGCTCGAGCGGGTCCAGGGCGTAGACCGGCTCGCGCTCGAGCGGCATCGGGTCCGCAGCAGGATCGCGGCCTCGCAGGGACGGCGGGAGGCCGTGGAGCGACGCTACTCGCAGATCGAATCGGTCCAGGAGAGTTTCCTTCGCCGCACGCGTCCCAAAAACGAACTGCGGGATCCCGCAGCTGAATTTGAGCGGAATACTCCTGTAGAACTCGTCCCCCCGGGGGCCGCCGAGGAGCCAGCGGTTGATGAGGAGTCTGAGCCCGAAATGACAGACGAACCGGCTGAACGGGAGCCGCCGGCCGAGGCCGACGAAGCTGCCATGGAGGACGAACCGGCCGAGGCAGAGCAGGTCAGGGCGGAAGCAGACGAAGCTCCGATGGCCGAGGAAGACTCCCCGGCGGCTGGTGCCTCGGACGAATAGGGGTCTGGGTACCTAGGGGCGGCCAGAGTCAAGCGGCAGGCATCCGCGCGGCCGCGACCGCGAGGATCAGCCAGCCAGCGATCATGAGCGCTCCGCCGATCGGCACGATCGCCCCCAGAATCTTCAGCCCCGACAGGGCGAGCACTCCGAGGCAGCCGCTGAAGATGCCCGTGCCGATGAGCAGGCACCAGGTCGCCGCCGCTGTGAGCCCGCGGGGGGGCGGCGTGGGAAGCCGCGCCAGGATCCCCGTGGCCAGCATGGCCAGCGCATGGACCATGGCGTAGCGGCAGGCTGTCTCCCAGTTTTCGGTCTGGCCGAGATTCGTGAGCGTGGCTTTCAGCCCATGGGCCCCGAAGGCGCCGGCCGCGACGGCAACCGCCCCGACGATCGCCCCTGCCACGAGCGCGGATTTGCCACCGGCGGCTATCACGGCTGAGCTGTTCCCAGGAGCCGCGATTCCTCCTCTTCCTGGATGATGATCCGGGGAGTGACCATCAGCATCAGGCTGTCGGTGGTGCGGCCGAGGCCCACGTTTTTGAAGAGCCGGTTGATGTAGGGAATCTTCGAGAGGATCGGCACGCCAAACTCATTGCGGCCTTCGCGGAGCCGCTTGATGCCCCCCAGGAGCACGGTGCCGCCGTCGGGCACACTCACGGTGGTTGTGACGGTGGTGAACAGGAACTCCGGCAACTGGATCGTCGTGCCGTTGGACTGCAGCTCGAGTTCTCGGCCGGATGCCTGTCCGTTCGTCAGGCCGGCGAGTCCGTTGACACCCGGAAGCTCGACGTCGGTCCCCGACTTCTCGTCGGAACTCTTCGAGCGGGTTGACCGTGAACCCTCAAACTGGAACTCCTCGACCCGGCCGATCTGGGAGAAGAACGGCACGAGTGTCAGCCGCACAAACCGGCGATCGTTGGACACAACAGCCTGCACGTTGACGGCGGTGCCTTCGTTGAGGACTGTGATCACCGGCTGCTGGGCTGCCGAGAAGTCGCCGACGACCGGGATCACGGCTGTCACAAATGGCCGCTGCCGGGTATCCGACACAAACGCCTGCTGACCGTTAAACAGCGTCACCTTGGGTGCCTGCATCACGTTCGACCGCGTGTTGCCCTGGGCCGCCTGGATCAGGAAGTAGGCCTCGATGTCGGAGAGGATCGCGAACCCGAAGTTGGCTGCCGAGGCCGCGGGATCGGGCAGGCCCGGGAGCTGCGGAACGGTGGCGGCTCCGAAGCTGTTTTGGCGAAAGGGGATCGAGAAGAAGTTGCGGCCCTGGGCCTGGCCCACCTGTCCTAGGCCTGGCTGTCCTAGCCCTGGCTGCTGGAGCTGCTGCTGCCCGAGGGCCACGCCCGGATTCCCGGAGTTGTCGAGCCCGATGGTCTGCGAGCGGCCTCCGGGGGATGCCGGGATGCCGACTGCGAACGGCGACGTCGAACTATTGTTTTGGGTGGGGATCGCCGTCATGTTGAGCGGCTGATTGACGCCGGTCTGGATGTTGAAGTCGAAGTCGACACCGATCCGCTCGAAGAACGTGTCGTTGAGCGAGATAAAGCGGACCTCGATCGTGACCTGGAGGTCCTGCAGCCTCCGCAATTGCTCGAGCAGGTCGGCGAGCTGGTCGTGTACCTCCTGCGTCTGACTGACGACGAGACTGAGATTCGTATCAAAGGGCCGGATGGCCCCTGGCCCGCCGACTGTGTCCCAGGTGTCGGCGGAGACCGTGCTCTGGATCAGATCGATGAGCGGCTGGAAGTTCTGTTGCCCGCCGCCGATCGACGGCGGCCCGAAGGGAATGGAGGGAGTAGAGCCGGTGGTGGGTGGCCCACCTCCCTGGAGCTGGGCCAGCGACGTGGTGGCCAGAGGGGCATTCCCGGCCTGGCCGCCGGCCTGATTGATGCCCGCCGGGGCGGGGCCAACCTGCACCGCAAGCGAGTTTCGCAGGGCCGCCTGGTTGTAGCCGTCTCGCAGAGCGCCCGTGATGCCGAGGCCGTCGGAGGTGAAATTTGGGATGGGCAGCACGAGATCGGCCACCGGGTAGGTGACGGCATAGACCTGTCCCTTGACGAGCTGCGGACTGGTCACCTTGAGCACCTCGTCGCGGACGACGTAGCTGAGGTGGAGCGGTTCGAGCAGCAGCTTGAGGGCGCTTTTGAGCGAGATCGGCTGGTCGAGCGAGAGCGTGACGGGAGTGTCGCTGCGGACAGCCTCCTGCTCGAGTCCAACCATGTCGAGATGGATGGCCACGCCCGCCTCCTTGGCAAGCGAGTCGAGCACGGCGGCGAGGGGCTGTCCCCGGAATCCTGGCTTCACCTTCTCATCCAGCCGCTTGTGAATCGCTGCTTCCGTGGCGGTCACCCGCGACCGGCCTTCCGCCAGCAGTTCGGTTCGGCTCTTGGTGAGGTCCTGCCACTCCTTGGTGGCAGGAAACTCGATCGGTCCGGCGAACGGTCGCCCCGAACGCTCGACATCCTCGGCCACATCGAGAAACCCGCCCTGCTTGCCATCATCGATCGACCGTTGGGCGTCGAGGCGGCGGATGATCCGGCTCTGGGCGAGGAGCTGGCGAACCACAGCGTTGTCGGGGGCCAACTGCCCCGCCTTTTTCGCAACCGCCTCGGCCTCTGGAAATCGTTGCTCATTGACGAGCGTGTTGTATTCCTCGATGAGCAGGGCGATCCGTTGATCGACCTCCACCTTGCGGGTGCGGTCACGATCGATCTGGCCCTCGATCTCACTGTTTCGCTGCTCAAGGGCCAGCTCGGCCCGTCGCTTCCCAGTGACCTCCTCGATGTCCTGCCGGGTTCGTTCGATTCGCCGCAGCAATTGGGAGCGGGCTGCCGCCGGCAGGGGCTGGTCGTCGAGACCGGCGGCCACATCGTCGAGCAGAGCCAAGGCGTCGGCTGGTGATTTCTGTGCCTTCCGCTTCGCTTCGAGTTGGCGGGCCGCCACCTCGGCAGACACCCGTGCCACCACAAGCGCTTCGGGTTCATCGGCGATCGCCGTCGGCTGCGGGGCGCCAGGCCGCCCTTCTGCGGCAGACCGATCGAGTGCTTCCTGGATCACCCGGCGGGCCTCGGCAGCATTCCCGATGCCTGCCGGTGCGGGTAGCTCCTCGTCGGCTGCCAGGGCGAACGGCTGGCAGAGCAGCAGTCCGGCCACCACAGCAACAAGGCGGGCGCCGCGGTGGCCGCTAGAGATCGATGCTCGAGTGCGGGACATCTCGGGGATTCCTGGGCGGGAAAACGGTCAGCGAGAAGAAGTAGTGGCGGGCGACGCCACGGGTCAAGCCCATGTCGCGGCATCGAAAAAACAGGTCGTCGGGGTGGCCTGGGGGGCTTGAGCGGCTCGAGGATCTGCGGGGTTTCGGATTGTCGTGGGTCAGTCCGCCTGATACCGGGGCGGCCTGCGTCACGCCGGCTTCATTCCCGGCTCACTGGATGTGCCGCAGGGAAAAATCAGAAGAGCCGGATCTTTAGCGGGCGGTCGCCGCGCGGCGGCTCACGGCTTTCTCGACCGTGTCGAGGAGCTGGTCCACCCGGAAGGGCTTGAAGAGCACCAGATCGATGCCTGCCTGCCGTGCCTTGACGATCGAATGGCCCGGGTCGTAACCAAAGCCGGTCATGAGCACGAGGGGTACCGGGTCGAGCAGTTCCTGAAGCCGGAGGAGCAGTTGGTGGCCGCTCATGTCGGGCAGGCGGATGTCGGAGATGATCACGTCGTAGGCATCCGTCCCGACCGCCCGCACCATCGAGACCGCCTCGCCGCCGTCGCGGGCGGTTTCGACCGTGCAACCAGATCGCTCCAAGAGCGCATGGGCCGCGGCCCGAACCTGGTCGTCGGAATCCACTACCAGTATCCGCCGCCCCTCGAGAGCCGGCCGTCGGCCGGAGTGTCGGCGGTTGGTCTGCGCGGCGCTGGGGGCCATCTGCTCCCCCACGCGCTGGATCACCTGCTTGATATCGCGGGCGTTTCGCAGGATCCGCTGCAGCCGCTCGACAACGTCGGCATCGTGGCCGATATACCGCTCCATCACGGCGACGGCGTCGTTGAGGATGTCGTCGACGGGCAGGGCCACTGCTCCGTGAATGGCCTCGATGCTCTCGGCGGCGGTCGAGGCCTTCTCGGCGACGAGCAATTCGAGCGTGTTGAGCGAGGCGGCGACATCACGGGAGAAGATCTCGAGGAACTGCAGGTCGGTGAGGGAAAACCCCCCCGGTTCCGGGCTCTCCACGTTGAAGGTGCCGATGACCTCGTCGTGGAGCAAAAGCGGCACGGTCATCGAACTCTTCGCCCCTTTGCAGCCCTCGAGGTAGCGGGAGTCTTTGGTGGTGTCGCCGCACATGTAGGAGCCGCCGGTGGCGGCCACGAAGCCAGTCACCCCGTTGCCCTCCTCCCGAGCGTACAGCACCCGCGTCTCCGCCTCCGGCTCCATGCCCTCGGCCAGCAACGCCTCGAGCCGGCCGGTCTGTCGATCGAGCAGGCGGATCTCCAGCACGTCAAACTGCAGCAGATCCTTCGAGTAGTAGATGATGTTGCTCTTGAGCAGTTCGATCCGCTCGGCCACGGTCATGTCGGCCAGTTCGTCGGGCGAGAGGTCGGCCAATGTCTGGCCGGCGGCATGGATGGCCGCCCGCTTCTGCTGCTCGAGGATCGCGTGGGTGACGTCGCGGACGCTGATCACCGTGCCCGGGGTAGCGGACGGGCCCGCTGGGGTGAGGGCGGCCGAGGCGGCGACATCGTAATAGTGATTGGCGGCCGTCCGCAGAGTGGCTGCGGCGGGGCGGCCGGCGGCAAGGGCTGCTCTGAAGGCGGCGATGTCTTGGTCGGGCAGGTCGAGGGCCGCAAAAAAATCGCAGCCGCGGGGGTCACTGCCGCACCAGTGCTCAAATTGCTCGTTTGCCCAGCGGATCGTGCCGTCAGGAGCGAGAACCGCTACGCCTCCGGGGAGGTGCTCGACGATCTGGCGATCTCGCTGCCAGGACGAAGACCCGTCCGTCTCTTCCTCAGGCTCCGCCACCAATCGCCCTCCAGCAGCCAGACGGCCGGTCGGCCGGCTCTCACCCGGAGAGTATAAATAGAGATGCTGTGAAACGACAAACGGTGGGCGGCGTTGTCGTGGCCCAGACGGCATCTATACTTCCTGTAGCTAGAGGTCCTCGACGCGGCGGCCGGTGCCGTTTATTCCCGTCGAAAAGGGCCGGCCCTTGCCCGTCGGGACACCCACGTGAGCGATTCGCAGTCTTTCCTGGAACGCCACCAGTTCCTGATCTACCGCCTCTTCTCACTGGCTGGTCTGGTGCCAGTCGGTGCCTTTGTCGTCGTTCACTTGCTCACCAACGCGTCTGTTCTCGGGGGGGCGGCTTCGTTCCAGTCACGAGTCGACCTCATTCACTCGCTCGGACCGCTGCTGGTGCCGATCGAAGTGGCCTTCATCTTTCTGCCGATGCTGTTTCATGCGGTCGTCGGTTTTGTGATCATCGCCAACGGGCTGCCCAACGTGGGCTCCTATCCCTATGTGGGCAACGTGCGGTACACCCTCCAGCGGGCGACCGGCATGATCGCCTTCGTGTACATCATCTGGCACATCATCCAGCTTCACTGGCTGGGAGCGCCGCTCGGGGGCGGGCAGTTCGACCCGCACTACGCGACGAGTTCTGCCGCCGTGGCACTGCGGCCCCTGTGGGTGACGGCGCTCTATGCCGTCGGTGTGCTGTCGGTGGTTTTCCACTTCGCAAACGGACTCTGGACCCAGGGCATCACCTGGGGCATCTGGACGAGCCCGGCGGCCATGCGCCGGGCCAATGCGATGAGCGTGGTGGTGGGGCTTGTGCTGGCGGCGGCTGGCCTCGGGGCCTTGGGCGGACTCCAGCGAATCGATGTTGATCAGGCCCGCGCGACGGAGCGCTGGATGGAGGAAAATCGGGAGCGGCAGCAGCCGCCGGGGGCGGGTTCGATCCATCCCGCCGCAGTGACCCTCGAGGGAGAGTAAAGCGATGGCACAACCAAGAATTCTCGTAATCGGTGGCGGCCTGGCCGGGCTCGCGGCAACGATGCGGCTCGCTGAACTGGGCGTCCACGTCGATCTCATCAGCCTCGTTCCCGTGAAACGCTCGCACAGCGTCTGTGCCCAGGGGGGCATCAATAGTGTGAACGCCCTCACGCGGCAGCAGGGCGACAACGAGTGGAAGCACTTTGACGACACCGTCTACGGCGGCGACTTCCTCCAGCACCAGCCACCGGTCAAGGAGATGGCCGACTGGGGCCCGCGGATCGTGGATTTGATGGATCGCCTCGGCGTGCCCTTCAATCGCACCATCGAGGGCTTTCGCGACCAGCGACGGTTTGGCGGCACACTCTACAAACGGACCAGTTTCGCCGGGGCCACGACCGGCCAGCAACTCCTCTACGCCCTCGACGAGCAGGTTCGTCGGCACGAGGTCGGGGGGCTGGTCAAGAAGCACGAGTTCTGGGATTTCCTGGCGCCTGTGCGTGACGACTCCGGTCGCTGCCGCGGCGCCATCTGCCAGGACCTGGTGACGATGGAATTCCGCGCCTTCCCGGCCGACGCGGTCGTGCTGGCCACCGGAGGCAACGGGCTCGTCTACGGCCGCAGCACGATGTCGATGATCTGCACGGGAAGTGCCGTGAGTCGTGCCTATCAGGCGGGCGCGTGGTACGGCAACGGTGAGTTTGTCCAGGTGCATCCCACGGCGATCCCGGGCGCCGACAAACTGCGGCTCATGAGCGAGAGCGCCCGCGGCGAGGGGGGCCGGGTGTGGGTGCCACGCACGCCGCAGGATCCTCGTGACCCCCGTGAGATTCCCGAGGCCGAACGCTCCTACTTTCTCGAGGAGCGATACCCGAAGTATGGCAACCTCGTTCCCCGCGATATCGCCACGCGGGAGATCTTCGACATCTGCACGGCCGAGGGGCTCTCCGTCGAGAAGGATCGCCTCTGCGTCTACCTCGACCTCACCCACATCCCCCGCGAGACGCTCGACCGGAAGCTCGGCGGCATCCTCGAGATCTACGAGAAGTTCCAGGGGGTCGATCCCCGGTCGATGCCGATGAAGATCTTTCCGGCGGTCCACTATTCGATGGGCGGGCTGTGGGTGGACTACGAGCGGAGCAGCGACGGCGGCATGGAAGAAGGCTCGCCCCGAAACCAGCAGACCAACATTCCTGGTCTGTATGCCATCGGTGAATGCGACTATCAGTATCACGGTGCCAACCGGCTGGGGGCCAACTCGCTGCTCTCCTGCATCTTCAGCGGGTTGTTTGTTGCCCCGACCCTGGCCCGCGTCCCGGGCGTGGCCGGTGGCGGCGATACCGGCCGGTTATTCGAGGCGGAACTCCGCCGTCAGGAGGAGCGGCATCGCGAGCTGCTCAGCCGGACCGCGGGGACGGAGAATCCCTACGGACTGCACCAGGAACTCGGCAACCTCATGACCCGAGTTGCCACGGTCGTGCGGCGAAACGACCAGCTTGCCGAAGCCTATGGCGAGGTCTGCGAGATGGAGGAGCGGTGGCGGCGGTGCGCCGTGTCCGACACGGGCAACTGGACGAACCAGAACGTCGTGTTCACGAAGGCGGTGGGAGACATGTTTCCGGTGGCCAAGCTGATCCTCAAGGGGGCGCTGCAGCGAGACGAGTGTCGGGGGGCCCACTTTAAGCCCGAGTTCTCGATGCCCGGCATTGCGGCGACCGACCCGGTGGAAAAGCGGGCCGAGGCGGAGTTGTGGTGTGATCGGTTCGAGGAAAACTCGGCCAAGTGGCTCAAGAGCACAATTGCCGCCTGTGGCCCAGACGGCCACCCCGAGATCACCTACCAGGATGTGGACACGTCGCTCATCCCACCGCGGCCGCGGCTTTACGGGCTGGTCGGGGCGGAGGTGATCGAAGAAGTCTGGAAGGAACGGCTTGCGGCCCGAGCGGCAGCCAACGGGCACGCCCAGGGGGCAGTGGCGATGGCCGCCGCCCATTGATTCCACCCCAACCCACCCTCGGTATCCCAGCAGGAGAACCATGATGATCAAAGCTGCGGAAAACATCAGTGAGCTGATCAATGACCTCGCTCCGGCGGCTGCGGTTCGCCGGGTTCGCGTGCGGGTGCTCCGGCAGGACACGGCCGGGGGGGAGAGTTATTGGGAACGGTTTGAGGTTCCCTACGAAGCCAACATGAACGTGATCAGCGTTCTGCAAAAGATCGCTGCCCAGGCCCGCACGCAGGATGGCCGCCGCGTGGCTCCCGTGGCCTGGGACTGTTCCTGTCTTGAAGAGGTGTGTGGGTCCTGCACGATGCTCATCAACGGCAGCACCCGGATGGCCTGCTCGGCGCTGGTCGACAAACTCCTCGAGGAGAACGGCGGCGAGATCGAGCTCAGGCCGATGTCGAAGTTTCC
>Ga0210003_1003700_pt1 | contig 12336 bp, 19 predicted proteins | sample LantaG_FD_182804 | JGI IMG/M metagenome (GOLD analysis project Ga0210003, IMG submission 182804) | Deep subsurface microbial communities from Baltic Sea to uncover new lineages of life (NeLLi) - Landsort_02402 metaG (SPAdes) (version 2) | ecosystem: Environmental > Aquatic > Marine > Oceanic >...
CCTTTATATTTTTTTAAATATCTATTTCAACAATCTCCGATTGAATTTCTTTCATTTTAAATTGGTCACGAGTAAAAGGCATTACAAGTCCCTTATCGCTCCATTTCTTTATAAATCTATCTTTAGACTCTTTCCACGCATCATTAAAAACACCCATACCAGATGATTGATGGTACACCAAAATATCAGCTACGACAATTTTATATCCCATTTCCTGCGCTCTAAAACAAAAATCTAAATCGTAAAAATCTGATGAGTCAAAAGTTTTATCATCAAACGCCAATCCTTCTTTAATGAATTTTCCTTTAGTAATCATAATACAACCATCTACACAAACTAAATCATCAAAGTATCCTATTGCACCTTTTTGTAAATGGAACCCTTCTCCATGACCACTACCTTCTTTTCCTTGTAAAAGATGTCCACGCATTTTATCCGGGGTTGTCATCCACCAACCCCCGCGGTCTGTAATTTCTATAGCGCCAGCGATACCAATAATAGCAACTTCTGGTTTTTCTGAAAATATTAGTTCAACTTTTTCTTTGAATAAATTATCTACAATTCCTAAATCTTCGTGAATGAATACTATAATATCATCATCTTTTAATTCTGTTTTCATAGCTGCTTCTATTCCAGCATTATATTTTTTAAAAATATTTTCTGGTTTTTCTTTATCTTTGTCAAAGACTTGGAGAGCTTGTACTCCTATTTTTTTCATAGAAGGTTCAGCAAACATTTGAAATTTAGTATCATTTATTCTTGGAATTATACATTTAAAATTAGACATTATTTTCTCCTATAACTTAAAATTATCATTTAAGTATATTATCATCTGGATAATATCCATCCAAAACTTTAATAATTGCGATTTTTTCGTTTTTATCATTAATACCCAGTTCGTTAAACAATAATGTAAACATAACAATTCGATCCATTTTATTTATTTCTTTTTGTAAATCATTATTAATATCTATTTTTTCACACTGTTCATCAAAACATTCTGGTGAATTAACAAACGACGTTTTAATTTTTTTATATGTTTCTAAAAGATTTTTATCTATTTTGGTTTTATTTTTCCATTTTTCTATCAATTGTTCGATATCCATTATTCTTCTCCTTCATTTCAAAATATTTCTTTACTGAAAGTAAAACTATTTCATTATAACAAGAAGTACAAAGTTCAGCAGCATCTTCTCTTTCGGAAGCCCAATGATATTTACCATCAGTAGAAATTATTTCATATTCGCTCATCTTACCATTTACAGTATCGCTCAAATGACATTTCCAACTAAATTTATGTTTATCATTATGGGTAACTATTTCTTTACCACAACAATCACAAAAAAGTTTTATCATAGTATCCCCATTATCTCAAGCAATGCAGCCGTAAAGTTTATCTCCTTATCTATAACAAATGCGTTTCTATACATATATTCTGCTATGATAAGAATTGCTTGAGCCTGCTTGGATTTTTCCATCATCGGAACCAAGTTGTCAAATAAGTTACGATACATTTCATCAAAATTATAATTTCTTTCAATGACATACCTTCTAGCATCAGTAAGTTTTCTATTCAAAATCATTTGATAAAACTCAGTATCAACCTTTTCAACATCAAAAATCCCCGAATCAATTATCCCATTAGTCTTGGAATATTGTTGACAAAGATTTATCATTCTGCGAATATCTGGGTAGAAAGTCTCAACGATTTTATTCACAGTTTCTGGTTTGAATTCAACCTTTTCGTTCTTCAAAATACCACAAATTCTTTGAGATATGATAGGAGATAAATGTTTTTGGGATTCGGTATCCATCATATTGAAATCTATCTGTTGACATCTTGACTTCAATGGTTCAATGATTTTTGTTACATAGTTACAAGTCAATATAAACCGACAACTATCTTGAAACTCTTCCATGAACCCTCTCATAGCAGCTTGAAGGGCTGGAGTTGAACCGTCAAACTCGTCAAGTATACAAATTTTCTTTCCACCTTCATTTTCACCAAACATAGAATATGAAGTAGCAAACTTTGAAATTCGGTTTCTCAGAGTATCAATACCACTTTCAAGAGACATGTTGATGTAAATACTATCAACTTTAATATCGGCTGCTAATGCCTTTGCAATTGTGGTTTTTCCAACTCCAGGACTTGAAGAATAAAGGAGGAGATTTGGAATCTCCCCCTCTTCTACAAGTTTCAAAAAGAAACCTTTAACTTCAGGTGGAAGGAGAACTTGCTTTACACAAGTGGGTCTATATTTTTCAACCCACAATGTATAGCTTAGTTGCTTCTTACTCATGCTTTCTCCTTTACTTTTTTCTTTTCAATTTTTTCAAGCTTGGGTTTATTCTCCTTAATAATCTTCTTGGTTTCTGTCAAAGTCATTTTCATTGCAATAGAAGTCTTCTTCAAAGATTTCTGTTTCAGATATTCTTTAAGGACTTTGTTGACAAGCTGGTTGGTAGGTTTACTTTCTTCTTCATCCTCTGATGTAAAAGATTTTCCTTCTGCCAATCTTCTTTTCATAACTTTTCTTTGCATTTCAAAATGCTTTCTTAGTGCCATTGCCATTCTACGTTTTTGTGCTCTAGAAATCTTTTTGTTCATTTTCTGTGAATCGTACATTTCATCGGACTCATCGTTACGACCACGGAACAAACAACGACAAGGAATCGGCATCTTCGTTAATGTTTCCAAACCTTCAAAACCTCTTCCATAGCAATGTTTACAACCATTAGCCGGTTTCTTAAGTTCAGTTCCATTTTCTTTTGCGATGGCCTTAATCATATCAAAAGGAGTAAGGTCTTTCTTATTGATAACTTTACCATCAGTAGTATCAACGAATGTGTCGGCACTATCTGGAATATCGTATTGATTTCCAGTAAGAAGACCTTCACCAGATTCATATTCATCATCAAAGGATTCTGGCTCAAACATTTGAGAATCTTCTGAAGATTGGTGATGTTCTTCAACAACATTAGACTCTTCAATTGTTTTTACTTCCTCTGGAAGTTTATCGGTATTTTCTTCTGACATATTTTCTCCTTTTGAAAAATAAATTATGATTTAACACGGCCAGTGTAAATATCAAGTTTGATATTTTCATCAACAAGAGAAATTTTAATAAATCCCTGTGATTTTATTTCAATTACATAATTTCTTTTTGAAGGAAGATTACTAAATGTTGTCGAAAACATCACAAAGTCAATTTCACCATTAAATTCTGAAAGATTTTCAGCTTTGAATTTCTTTTCAAATGTGTTGCTATGAAGATTATTGAAAACTTTGATTGTCAACTCTTCTCCATTACCTGTAACTTCTGCCTTTTTTGAATTGATAAGTCCAATCATCTTAAGAAGTTCGTCAAGATCTTCAGCAGACAACTCAATGCGAACATCTGGGTCTTTGAAATTGATTGACTTTGGACCATCGGGGATGGATTCTGGATTAGAAAGAAGATAATTTGTTTTGGAACTTCCTTCCTTCAAAGTTATACTCTTCTGGTTGATTGACAGTTCTGGTTCACCAAGAGCTTTGAAATACTGATAGAACTCTGGATAGTTGTAGAAAGCAAGTTGATCTGCTTCAAATTCAAAATAGTTTGCCGGTGCTTTCAACTGGTAGGCAATTGTAGACTCGCTGTCTGCTCTCTTAACGCTAATCTTTCCTTCCTCGTCCTTTTCAAAAACGACTTGAGTGTTAATTGACGTAAGGTCTTTTAACAAATCAAATAATTCACTGTTATACTGGACTTTTGACATAGGATAACTCCTTTGTTAATGTTTTATATCTAAATGATAACATATTCTTTACATTTTGTCAATATATTTTTTATCTATCATCACCAGACCCAGAAAGCTTATCTCGCATCTTTCTGTCAAATAACTTATCAATATTGCCTTCAGCTACTTCATCCATTGACAAACCGAGTTCAGTACACATAGCAGCGACATACCAAAGAACATCACCAAGTTCTTTCTTCAAGTCTTGAACATTGTTATCTTTAATTTCACCACCTTGGTCACGAAGAATTTTTTTAACTTTCCCTTGAATTTCTCCAACTTCACCAAGACCGTTTGCGCAATATGAAATACCTAAATACTTCATAACAGTCGCTGGTATTTTTTCATATCCCATAGCTTTAAATTTGTCAAGATAAATGGCTGTTTGTGAAGCTAGTTTTTGATATTCTTTAAATTCCATCTTACCTCCATTGTTTTTCTTTAAGTATTTCAAAAATCTTTATTTGGTCTAATTCTGGAAGACTTTTAATAATAGATTCATAATCTTGGTTTTCTTTCATTCTTTCTGCAATATTTCTTGATGGCATTATTGGCCGAGCATATTCTTTTTCACCCAATGTAAAGAACTTAAAATCATCAAACACAACAGGAATATTTTCCTGACACCAACGAAGAAGGTTCAACATTACAGCACGTATTTCCCAATGAGCAAAATGGTCACAACGCATTTTAAATATATGTCTCCATTCACGAACATTAGCACCAACAACTATTTGAGAACGTGTTGCGATTGGAAGGACTTGACGAGCGTCTTCTGGTTTCCAACCCCTTCTTCTTAAATCTTTATAATGCAATTGAGATGTTTCTAACATTTCTCTAAAATTCATTGTTGAATCTGTATAATCTTGTTCATCTTTATGTGGAGGAACTACAACATGCAAATCAGATTCATCAACATACCTTGTAGACTCTTGAGCAAATGAACATAAACGATGTCTTACCATTTCGTGAGTAAAACCACGAGACACATCACTGAACCTAACATTAAGATGGGAAAATTCAAACATCGCGTGGTGTTCTCTTTCCATTAAATTCTTAACAAGTTTCAAATCACTTTCAGGGGTTGATTTGTCTTGAGATTGATAGCAAGTCCTAGCGGCTGTTGCTATATCACTAATTACATTTTCTGGTTTTGTTAAGACTTCAAACTTTCCATCATTTTTAAGAATTTTCATTTAACCTCCAAAACCGCATAATACTTTTCTGCGCCTTCAATGTTTATCAATTGATATTGTGAATTATCTTTACTCATATTAAGAACTAACCCGGTATCAGATTTACCAGGGCCTTTATATCCAATTATAACTTTTTGGTTGAGATATGGTGAAGCAAATATTTTAATATTACTCTGAATAATAGCGCTTGAATGTATAGAAACAAATTTTTCATAAAGGTCTTCGGAAAATATTGCAAAGTTACCAGGACCTCGTCTTGTAGTAATTGCTATTTTATTAGATAAATGCATAATATTGAGGGCAAAATCTTTCTCATTAGAATCTATTCGGTGTTTTGCAATTTCATCGATTTTAGTAATAATTTCTTTTAAAACATCAGATTCAAATTGTTTATAATCTGATTTAATTATATTATGTTCTTTAACAAGAAGTTTAAGAGTAGGCCAGGTAGAAATATCCTCTGATTTATTTTCATCAGTGTTTGCATAAACAATTCTAATCGCATATGATTTTTCTTTTTCTTGTTGGACTCCGATAATTTCATTAAAATTGATTCTATATTTTTCGTTCATATCAAACCCCTTTATTCAAATATTCAGCGATACTATTCAAATCTTTAAACCATTTAGCACCATTTTTTTCAATCATTTTACCAACTGCTTCAAGTGATTTCATTTGTCCTTTGTTAAATTTCCCAGCATAATTTTGATCTTCTTCTTGTTCAATTATACAGAAAATTGTTTTTTGTGGTATTTTATTACTATCATCAACTACTTCAGCTATTGAATAAACACCACTCATTTTGGGGGTAATCACATAAAGAACATAATCACAATTTTCTCTTTCATATAATTCTTTTTGATAGGCTTCTTCGTTCCAATCATCAACTACTGGATTGAAGTAATCAATTTTTAATTTTGAAATTAGTTCGTCTCTCCATTTTGAACCATTACATGTTCCACCAAGAAAGCAACGTTTGTTCATTCGAATTCCTCCCTAACTTTACAAGTATCAAAAGTCCTTCTAACATGTTCTCTAATTTTAAATTCTTCTTCACAAGACGGGCATTCTATTGTAATATCTTCTTGGTCAGGCCAACCCTGATAAGATATTTTAATTCCATGTTCATACATTTCAAAACCATTCCCATCGTAGGAAGCATCAAAATTACAATGAGGGCAACGAATTCTTTCTTCTTCTCTATAATTTTCTATCCAAGAATTTATATCAACCATTGTTTTCCTCGACTTCAAGTTTTTCAATTTGTTCGCGGAGAATTTGGTTACAAAGCTCATTGAGGGTAATATCTTTTTCGTGGGCTATTTTGGCTAATGCGAGGAATTCTTCATCAGAAAGTTCTATTTGAATTTCTTCACTGTTCATTGTCTTTTTTTCAAAAGGTGTTTCAAATTCAATCGAATCCTTTTTAATACAAAAAGAAACATCGAATTGTTCTAATAAATCTTCAAAAGCTTCTTGTGATATTTTGATAATACCATCTTTGTGGATTTTAACTAATGCCATAATAAACTCCTTTTCAAATGTACAACATAATTATACCATATTCAATTCTAAATGTCAATAAAAAATTTATCAGCTACAACCGGCCCATCCACAATTTTTACAAACAGTACAACCACTCTCCATTACTAATGTTGATTTACATTCTGGGCAATTCATTCCAACGATTTCTCTTCCGTTTTCAATAGTCTTTCCAATAAATTTACGAACAGCAGTAAGAAGACTTGATATGTTATCTCCTTCTATTCCTGTAAGTGAAACTAAAATATCTTCTCTTGGTACATTATGTCTTAGGCAAAGTGATACCATACGAGCAAGTCTATTGTGGGGTGAGTCTCCTAAACATTTTTCCCAAACATCATCAATTATTTTTTGGTCAATTCCAACACCAAGAGTCAACTTTGTAAGAGACTTACAAGCTCTATTACAAGCAATAGAATCTTTTTTATCATTAGTATAAATCCAAAAAGCAACGGGATATTTCATTGACTTGTCATCTGGAAGATAACTAAAATGAATGTAGAACTTAGCACCTTCTCTTTTGATTGTTGAAGTCGGCCCATTTATAAACACTTCTGGGAGCTTGATATCCTTCTTGATAATTTCTCTTTTTTCTTCGGCCGATTCTAGTGATGAAAGAACTGACTCCATTGAACCTTCTCTATATGTTGTAAATCCAATCAATCCTCTTTTCCAAGCTTCCATATAGAGGCTCTTGAATTTTGAAAACGCAAAGTTCTTAGGAAGATTACACGTTTTTGAAACTGACTGATTGCAATTTCTTTGGACGACTTCTTGAACATCCAAGTGGTCTTCAATTTCTAAATTTTTAGTCGTAACAACATAATCAACTTCTTTGAGATTGATTTCAGGTTTATTATCAAGAACCCACTGGTAACCAAAATCCCTGACTACATGAACTTCACAAAGTCCCCTGTTATGTGGTTCGTAATAATATTTCTTACCGTTATAATCACCAGTCCAATAAACGAAATCTTTCTCCTGTTTTTGATTCAGTAAGTTCTTGACGTTGAATGAATTCAATCCTTCTGGCCAATCACAAATTACTTTTCTTTCTGTTTCCAAATCAAAAATAGGCTCAATACCATTAGAACAACCACAGATAACAGAAGTATTTCCCAAAGGTGGATTAGTAGTTGTCTTTGCGTTACGCACTCCATATTTCATTATGAGTTCTTTTGTTTCATTATCAAGTCTATCTGATTTGAAATATTCTGTATTTGTAAACTTCTCCATATCAAATAAAGGAAAGGCTCCTTTTTCATCGGCTAGCTTAGCAGAGGATTGCCACGTCAAATTTTCTTTTGTTCTGTTTAGCTTTTCAATAAAATCCAAAGAGTCTTTACTTCCATATCTAATACCCAACATCAATAAAGCTGAACCTACACCAAGAAGTCCCATACCAAACTGTCTATTATTTTTTACAGCCCATTCATATGAAGGTAATGGAAGAGTTGTCAAGTCGTTTACATTGTCAAGCATTCTAGTAAAATTAATAATATCTTCTTCATAAGAATTCCAATCAAACTGAGATTTTTTATTTTCATCAATGTAGACGTATTGAGTTAGGTTTATAGAGCCAAGAAGACAGACTGTTGATAAGAAAGGGTTGCCGGGAATTTCGCCACAAGGGTTAGTACAGTTTAATTTGCCTAGATATGATATTGGATTGTTCTTTTGCATGTTGTCATAAAAAAGTACCCCAGGTTCCGCACGGTTGTATGTGGACTTCATAATCAAATCATATAACATTTTAGCTTTAACTTTTTTATAGACTTTCCCGTTGAAATGCAAATCATACATATCATCATTTTCAACGGCTATCATAAATTTATCGTCAATTAGAACACTAATATTAAATTTTGTTAGTCTTCCTGATTGTTGTTTTGCTCTAATGAATTCTTCAATATCAGGATGCCAAATAGGAAGGGCTCCAAGCATAGCCCCTTTTCTAGTTTGCTTCTTAACAACAGATGTTATTTCTTCAATTTCTTCTTTAGTAAGGTAATTTTTTATTGTATCGGAGTAACCATCATTATCACCTTTAACAATACATTCTGATACAGAATCCCATATATCCATATACGAAACAACACCAGGATGTCTAATACCAGTACCTTTAATCAAAGAACCTCTGGGTCTGATGAATTCAAAATTAATTCCATAACCACCTTCAGAAGCCAGTGTCTTTGCTTGTTCCAAAATTGTCAAGAAAATATTGATTAAATCGTCTGGTGTGTCTGAGGTTTTAATTTTGACTTTGTGTTCTATGGAATTATCTTCTGACTTTCTAATGTAGCTAATTTCAGCGTTTCTAACAGGACCATTGATAAAGCAATTCATTAGCGTTGCTTTACCGAAAGTCGTACCAGCATTGGCTGTTATTCTTCCACCGGGAGTACACTTTAATCCGATGGCATTTCCTTCTTCATCAAATTTAACAAGCGTCTTTAAAAATTTAACTTCCCACTCTTCTGGATTTTTTTCAATAGAAGCTAATGATTTAGCTATTCTTTCAAAAGTCCCAATTGGTGTTTCATCACCGAATTGATATTTCTTTTTCCAATTTTCATATGCTAGATCTGATTTAAAGAAAAGACTTTCCATATATCATTCCCCTTATTTTTTACAAGTGATGCTATTCTAAATTCATAACCATATTTTTTACAATATAAATCTGCTGCTTCCCATTTACTTCTATTTTTTACATAGGTTTGTGCTTCATATAGATACCTCAATCTTCGTTTGTTATTGTTATTCTTTGGTTCTTTCGGAGTAAATATTTGTGTTTTTGGTTTAACTTCAATTAGAAATTTTCTAACTTTACCACCATTTTCTTCTTCTTCAAAATAAAAATCTGGAAAATATCGGTGAATTTTTTTGTCTATTGGGAAAAAATATTCTATTATGATTGACTCAAAAGACCATTTTTTGACTTGTGGTTGGTGGTCTAAAAAATGAGCGAAGCGATGTTCCCAGGAACTCCTACATTTAGGGTTTTTAATCCCGGTATATTTCTCTTTATTTTCAACAACATACTCACCAGTATAAAAACCGTCTCTATTTTTTCGCATTTAATCCTTATTTCAAAGACTTAATCAAAGGACCGAAATTTGTCCAGTCTTCCATCATCTTGTTCAATCTATGGGTTGAGAAAAATTTCATTATCTTGGAGCTTTCTATCTCTTGGATAGGATACTCACAAAATGTATTTATAATCCCCTTAGCTAAATCCTTCGGAATATAATTGAAATCAATCAAAACCCGGTTTCTTATATAGTTTTTCTTGACTTCTTCATTTCCTTCTTCCTCAAGAAAATCCTCTACTCCTCTTTGTAAAATACCTTCAGCCGTTGCTGTTCCAACTCTTGGCTTAATTGCTGGTATTCCATCGCTTTTATCACCTGCTATAATTTTAAGATCCAGTTCCCTTTGAGGATTTATACAATTTGCCATAGCATTTTTGATTGGGTCAAATTGCTGATTATTCTTTTCTACAAGCAATTGATGTAAATCTTTATCTGTAGAAACAATAATATTTTGATTAGCTTTTAACTCTTCTCTACAAAGTACAGCTATAATATCGTCAGCCTCTGCGTGAGGATAATCAATAACACGAATTGTCGTAAAAGTTTCTTTGATATCCTTTCTAAATTCTTCAAAAATAGGAAAGAACTTTTCAAAGTCAACAACAGCTTTATCTCTTGCTCTTTTTCTATGTGCTTTGTATTCTGAAAAGAATTCATATCTCCAACTTCCCTTTGTGTCAAAAGCAAGTACGACTCTCTCAGCATTGAACTTTTTAATAGTGTTCATAAGACTATTCATAAACAAATGTCGCCAGAAGTAAAATTTTTCATTGTCTTCTGGGTTCATAAAGATGGCTGAGAAGAGGCACCTATATGCCATATTATGCCCGTCGAATAAAATGGTTTTCTTTTGTTTTTCTAATGCTTCTTGGTCTTCGGATGTGAACAACTCTGAAAGTGAACTTTTATTCATTTTAGCCTCCTTTCAATTTGAATACCTTTGTATGTTATAACATTAGTATTCTTTATTCTAAACTTACCATTAATATTAGCTCTCATATTTTTGGGCAAATCCCAATAATTTTCTTTATTAGATAGGGTGAATATATACTTATTTTGAGAATGTTTTTCTTTACTTTGCGATTCACTAATTTTACTTCTAGTTTCTTTTGAAAACTTTTTACCAAAATTCCAATGTTTTTCTCCTTTTCGTCCTTCACTTAACTTTTTCTTTTGTTCTTCTGACATCGGTCCTTTGAATTTACCAGTATGTGAAATTTTCATTTTATTTTTAGTTTCTTCAGAAAGTTTTTTACCAATTTTTGATTTTGATATTTTTTCTTTTGTTTCATCGGAATGTTTTTTCCCAAACCAATAAGATTTTTCACCAGTCTTTCCTTTATGGGGATGGTCACCTTTCCATACTTTCCCACCAATACCACCTTCATGTAAGTTGTAACCAATTTTCGTATTTATAGACTTTAATTTGTTAATCCAATAAATTTCTTTTTCATTGACATTAGCAGAAGTACAAAACTCAAGAGTTTCTCTAATAAAGTTTTCTTTACCATATTTGTTGATGGCTTTTTTTTAATATTATTCCAGAACCAATATACCCATCGTTTGCCGAAGTATTGTGTTGTCCAACGTAATACTTACCATTAATTTGATTAATAGTTTTGTAGATTATATAAGTCATAAGATACCTCCTATAAAGTTACAAGTAGGAGATAGAAAGTAATCCTGTATAGGCAGGAAAAGGGAGCTACCCTCTGTCCTTTTCTATCTTACAATTATTTATATAATCTTCTAAACTTTTAACCTCAAAATGGTATTTTTTCTTCTTTTTAGTTTTTGTTAAAAGGGCTTTTTCCGGAACAAATGTATCTTTGAATAAGCATTTATTTTTAGCAACCGGAGTTATTTTTTGAATAAGAATATTATGTTTAGAAAAAACCCACTTAATATTAATAATAGACAATCTTGTCATATTTTGAAAATCAAACGAAGGCTTTATTTCTATAAAAGACCCGAGGTCTTTTCCATTTTTATCTATATTGTTTATAAATGGAACAGAATCTAATTTTGTTTTTCCATTAAAAATATTTTCATAAAAAATTCCCAAAGACTTTGAGTTCCATAAAACTTTAAAATCCGGTACATAACTATGGGGTTGAAGAAGTGTACTTTCCATCTTTGTGTTTTTTGTTTTCATCTTTTTCAACCACTCATACGTGAGCTTTTCTGACAAAGTAAAGGAGTCTGCGTGGAAAGTGAAATCACGGACATAACCATTTACCTTCAGTTCTTCCAAGTAAAGGTAGAATAATCTTTCTTCTTCTGAATCGAACTCTATTCCATTATATTCAATCTTTGGCATTTAATTTTGTCCATTCGCTTAATGTTTTTATTATTTCAGCATCTACGTTATTTGCCATTTCTATTGACATTGCTTCAGTTAGTTCTTCTTCAAATCCTTTAAAACATATTGGGTGGGCTTTTTCTAGGCTCCAATTTACTTTTAATTTTCTTGTTAAAAGTAAAAGTCCATATAAATAAACCTTATCATCTTCTAATTCATCTAAATATATTTCTGAAAATTCACAATTTTGTAAATCCATTATTTGTGATATTTCTTTTGTTTGTTTTTTGTTATATTTCCATTTAATCATAAAATATTATTCTCTACAAAATGTAAAAATTCATCATAAGATTTAATCAATTCATACCCACCATTTTTAAACATTGGAAAACCATTATCAAACCCGTATTTTTTGGAAATT
>Ga0210003_1003701_pt1 | contig 12333 bp, 17 predicted proteins | sample LantaG_FD_182804 | JGI IMG/M metagenome (GOLD analysis project Ga0210003, IMG submission 182804) | Deep subsurface microbial communities from Baltic Sea to uncover new lineages of life (NeLLi) - Landsort_02402 metaG (SPAdes) (version 2) | ecosystem: Environmental > Aquatic > Marine > Oceanic >...
CTCTCCTATATATTCGTCAAGTAAAACAATAAGCCCACGATCGCCAATATTGGGCGTTCCATTGCGAACAAGATAGCACGCTGCTTTGGGATATGTTATTTGTTTTCTACAAGAAAAGTTCATTCTATTGACAACTTCTGGTATGTTTTCCATATTTTCCAGCGATATATCAATAGCAAGTTCTCCAAGTTCTGGTTTAGAACAGTTGCGAAACTCATGTCCTGTTTGAGTGCATGACCCTAAAATATAGAGAAAAAGACAAATATTTTTTTCATTTATTTCCTTTTAGCACTTTCTGCGATACTTGTTAGCGCCATAGCAACAATCCACACAGGAATGCTTGACAAAAGCGATGCAATAACTAAATAAAATCCAAGATCTAACATGATATACACCTCTTTTCATGTAAGTTTCTACTATATGAACAAGTAGTTTCGAAAATTTCGTTAGTCCCACCACCTATCAAGTGTCTCTAAAATACCAATAAAGTCACTAAATGGATCACCACTACGGAAAGCACCCACTTGTTCTGGATAGGGACCAAAACGACAGTAGCCAGCATCAAGATGCTGTTTCATTTCTTCAAGTTGCTTTACTGCTGCTTCTGTAATATAGTTCAAATTTGTACAAAGTGAATATTTGTACTTTCCTTTTTCAATTTCATAGATGCAATCATTTCCAGATACATCCATAACTTTACAATACCCAAGATCATATGGGCTTGGTTTTTTGAACTTTAGTTCTTTGAAGTCGCTATCTGGAATCTCTTCAAAAAACATATCGTCTTTATCAAAGTTTTTATAGTGTTCTTCGTATTTTTCACGATCAAGCATCACAAGTGCTTTGTGATATTTGCCAAGAGTGCCAAAACCTATTTGTTCTTCAGATGCATCGGTTTCAAATTCAACATCTAACGAAAACCAATAGGAACCAGAAGAATATGACTCTTTATTTTCGCTTTTTTCAATCTTTGTTATTTTAAACATTTTGGTTTTCCCATCGTTTATAAAATTCAATAAATACACTTATATCTAAAATATCATATGGTCCAGAAGTATCTTTGTCTTTTTGCCATAATATATAATACATATACTGATTTTTCTTTGTTTTAGAAATTTTTGATATAACACCAAAGTCTGGACCTTTATTCTGGTCTGGAATATTTGAACTAACAAGTTGGCCTATTTCATACAGTTTTTGGCTTATATCGCTCATTAGAACATTCCTTACAAAGTGTTTTTATCCAACCAGACTTTGTTGACCTACCAGGAAGTCCACATCCTTCACAAATTTTACCACTCATGCCTTCTGCCATTGCAACAATTCCCTCACAATATGCATCACCACCTATTGAATAAGCCCTCAATGTTCCAAACTTTTCTTTTATTTGAGTAAAATGCATTTGTGTAGGTATTCTATCAAGCCACAGTGTGCGAAAAGATCTCATTTCTATTTCTTTTTGTATCATTTTATCTTTATCGGGCGATGAACGATAATAATATTCAATATTTGAAAGGTTTCCAGATAGTGCTTGTTTCAAGGCACGGTTATATCGCTTTGTTCTTGCTGCGCCGGTTCTAGCATTTGTAATGTGGCCTTGTATTTGATAACACATTGTGGAAATAAGTTCATGCCACCCGTCATTACACTCAAGATATTTAATATCACGAAATAGTTTTGGATACTTTTGAAATAAAGCATCTTCAAGTTCTTTTTTCATTCTATTTCCCTTTCCGTAACCTTGAAAAACAGCATTTTTCCATTATCAAAGAAAGTTATTATTTCACAGTCAATATTTTTATCATAATAGTGCATTTTTATTTCACCAGTATGGCTGTGTTTTATTAGTTCTCCTTTTTTTATATCAAGGCTTCCAATAATTTTTCCAAGTGGCTTTTCCCAGTCTGGTGAGTTATAGTATGGTCTTTTTTCTTCTGGAACTACCTCCCAGGATGCTTCTTGAAGCCATAGTTGTCCTGTTTCATCTACAAGATATTCATCAAGACAGCAAACCAAACTTTTTGTTTGGAATACGAGGTCTTGTAAGTGTTTGTATTTTTCTTCAAACAAGAAGTTTATTTTGATTTCATCAAACATGCCCATATTTCACCTGCAAGTTCAGTCTTTTAAAACACCAATAACAAAATTTTCTTTGCATGTTAGAAAAGTAAGTTCTCCAACCTTGCTTTCATGAACCATATTTCCTTCAATAACAACAAGTTGCCCTACATGAAGTGATATAGTGCAGTCATCAGAACGATCAACAACACAATATATCAAGTTATCTGGTTTTTTAGATGAAGCACCAAAAAATTCATTTATTTTTTCTTCTTTTAGATCATTTTTTACAACTTCTAAAAGAAGATGTTTGTTTCTTGGCTCAAGTTTCATATCACGCTCCAACTTTCAATTTGCTTTTAATGATGTTTATAAATTCTTCAAAGTCTTCAAGTTCCTCACCTTTTTGTGCCATACGATATGCTTTTAGCAGACGGCTTTGATCTTCGCGGGAAAGAAAACTGTTATCAGCATAATGCTTTTTGAGAGCCAACTTGTGCTCACGATATGGTTCAATGGCTTGCTCAATGGTATTTAGTGCCTTTAGATAGTTGATAATGTGCTCTTCGCGAGTTAGTTTCTTATCATTTTGTTCAAGAGTTTTTAGATCAGTCATATTTTCTCCAATAGAAAGCGCCCCGATCAAGGGACGCCTCCAAGTTTAGCAGGTTTTCAGCGGGTGTCAAGCGATGCGTTTGGTTATCTATTCTTGTGCCCAAACAGACGACCAATCGCCAGTAAGAGCGCCTTTGGCATAGTCTGTTACTTTTTGTTCAAAGAAGTTACTGTGAGTAACACCTAACATTCCATCAACCCAACTTAGCGGGTTTTTCTTTACTTTGAAAATACCTTTCATGCCAAGACTTATAAGTCTGCGATCAGCAATATAGCGAATATATTGTTTTACTTCATCTTTTGTCAGTTTTTCCATTTCACCAACTCCAAAAGCAAGATCAACAAACTTATCTTCAAGTTCAACCATTTTTGTAGCGATAGTATATATTTCACTTTTCAGTTCATCGTTCCATATATGTTTGTTCTCTCCAACAAACTCACGAAACAACTTTATCATACTTTCAGCATGAAGTGTTTCATCGGCAATACTCCAAGCAATGATCTGACCCATTCCTTTCATCTTACCGTTGCGAGCAAAGTTCAACAACATAACAAAACTGGAAAAAAGTTGCATTCCTTCTGTAAAAGCTGAAAATGCCGCTATTTGTTGTGCTATGCTGTCAGCATCTCTTTCAGCAAACTTTGTAAAATATTCATGCTTTTCTTTCATTGCTTCGTATTGAAGAAACTCATTATATGTTGTTTCTGGCATACCTATTGTTTCAATAAGATGTGAATAAGCAGCAACATGTATTGCTTCACGAGCAGCAAAAGAACTCAACATCATACGAACTTCTGGTTGTGGAAAGTGAGGAAGATAATTTTTTACATATCCTCCTGCCACATCAACATCTGCTTGCGTAAAAAAACGAAAAATATGAGTTAGAAAATGTTTTTCTTTTTCTGTAAGTGTGTTTTTCCAGTCTTTTACATCTTCAAGCAAAGGAACTTCTTGCCAAAGCCAGTGCATTTGCTCACTTTCCTTGAAAGCATCAAAAGCCCAAGGATAGTTGAAGGGGCGAAAGTATTGTCTTTCATCGGTCAGTTTTAATTTTTTCTTTGCCATTTTTTTTACCTTTTTTTAAAGCACCGGTTCCACCCTGATATCCTGGCATTTTACCACGATTCCAGCCGACTGGTTGTTGACCTTCTATAAAATATTTATGTTTTTTACCGTCATTATATATGACTTTACCACGAGTATTATTGCCGGATAGATTTTTTGAACCAAGCGTTTTATCTCCCAATTGTTCGCTTTTTAATCTACCAAGAACCCAACCATCTTCAATAACTTTAACTTTTTTAGATATTACTCCATTATTAATCCAAAATCTTCCTTTATTAATATCCGACATTCTTTCGGATCTTAAGTCGGGGTTTTCTTTTATAATATATTTTGTTTTTATAGAGGGCTTACCAGTAAGAGTTTGAGAGATTTTATGCTTAGTCTCGTCACTAGTAATATGACCAATTGGGGCACCATCTAGGCCGTTTTCTTCTCGCAGATTGGCCCACATTTCAGAGTTGGCAATATCATTAATAATAGAATATTCTAGAGCAAACTTTGAACACTCTTTTTCATCTTCAAAAGAGGCAATTATTTCTGTTGAAATATCTGCTCCATGTTTTTTTAAATGTTTGAGCCAATATTTTCCAGAACCATTATAAGAATATGGATCTTCTCTGGTTGTTTTACCAAAGTATTTTATACCAGTCTTATTATGAGTCTTAACATAGAGATGTATCATATTTTATCCCTCACAAGCTAAACAGGTATTACCTTCTGCTAATTCTTTCATATCAATTTCATCTTCAATTTTTTTACGCTCAACTTTTTGACCAACACGATCTGCTTTACGAAGTTTATCACTTCGGCAGTAGTATAGCGACTTCAAACCTTGTTTCCAAGCCTGAAAATGAACCGCATGTAGATATCGGATATTTACATCTGGTCTAAAAAAGATATTTACACTTTGACCTTGATCAATAAACTCTTGACGATCACTGGCAAGTTCAATAATCCACCTTTGATCAAGTTCTGGCGCTGTTTTATATACATCTTTTGTATAGTCGTCAAGCCATTCTAAATGTTGAACTGAACCATCGTTTGATATAATAGAAGCCCATACTTCATTTATATCAAGTTTTAGCTCTTCACATTTCTTTTCCAGTATTTTTTCAAGAAAACGATTTTTATATACATGCGCTCCTGAAAGTGTGTCTTGTCGGAATACATTTGCACGATATGGTTCAATACTTGGAGAAGTATTGCCCATAATAAGTGAAGTAGATGCATTTGGCGCTATAGCAAGCATATGTGAAAAACGAACATTCACATCATGTTTTTTAGCATCAGGACAAGCTCCTCTTTCATTGGCAAGTCTAATATTTGCTTCATCCATTTTGGAGCGAATATTCTTGAATATTTTCATATTAGCAGACTTTGCAAGTGCGCTTTCAAATGGAAGATGCTTTTTTTGTAGATAAGCATGAAAACCAAGAGTTCCAAGACCTATTGATCTTTCTCGCATAGCAGAATATTTCGCTCTGCTAATAGTATCTGGTGCATTTTCAATAAACTGATCCAAAACATTATCCAACATTTCAGCAACATCGCTGATAAAAACAGAATCATCTTTCCATTCGTCATAATATTCCAAATTTAGTGATGATAGACAACAAACTGCTGTTCTGTCTTTACTTGTTGGCAAAAAGATCTCACTACAAAGATTACTACCATGTATTTTTAGTTCTTCTTTTTTTAGCCATTCTGGTAGTGCTTTGTTTGCTGTATCAATAAAGCAAAGATATGGTTCACCAGTTTGCATACGCATTTCAAGAATACGCTGCCATAGTTCTTTTGCTGAAACTTTTTCCTTTACAACATTGCTGTTTGGATCTTTTAAATCCCAAGTATCATCAGCATTTGGATCTAACATACATTTTTCAATAATATTCATAAAATCATCAGTAATATTGATCCCGTGATGTAGATTTAGACAACGGAGATTTTGATCTCCTGTTGGTTTTCGTATTTCTAAAAATTGAATAATATCTGGATGACTGATATCAAGATAAGCGGCATATGAACCACGACGAGTCTTGCCTTGACGATAAGCAAGAGAAGAAGCATCGTAGATTTTCATATGAGGCATGATGCCTGTTGATTTATCGCCAGCAGAACGAATCTGAACATGAACACCTACACCGCCACCAAGCATTGAAAGCCAGTTTGTTTCACTCAATGTATCAACAAGACCTTCTGCCGAGTCGGTCATGTAATTTAGGAAACAAGAAATAGGCAGACCCTTTTTTGAGCGACCATAAGAAAGGATTGGGGTTGAATAACTCAACCAATGTTTTGAAGAGTAGTCATACAAACGCTGTGCGTGTTCTGCATTTGAAGAGAACTGTTGCGATACAAAAGCAAAACGCTCTTGTGGCGAGTTTTCTTTATCGGTCATATAAGACTCTTTTAGTCTTTTGTGACCAAGTTCATCAAATAGTTCATCTCTACTATAATCGATTTTTATCTCGCTCATTTTCATTCTCCCTTTGCCATTTCTTTTTGTTCTTTTCTGTGCTTGGCGTATTTTTCTTTCAACTTCTTTGACTGCTCTGCGACAGAGTTTTTATTTATGTCTTCTATTGTTTCGCTTGTTGGTTCCAATACTTTTATAGAGATATTAGAAGTGTCCATAAATATAGGAAGTATTATTCCATCTGGTCCATTTCTGTTCTTTGCTATAAACATTCTGCCAGTATTATTTTGCTTGTGTGTTGCTGTTCGGGAAAGAGAAAAAATAAAATCAGCAACGAAACATTTATTGAATGCTTCACTGATACTTTCCATTGTTACAACTTCAGCATTTAGACCAGATCTATTTGTCTGTGAAGCAGTCCAAAGCGGACATTTCATTTCTGCAGCAATACCTCGCAACTCTTCATAGATACCTTCAAGTTCATTTCGTTTTTCTCTCTGCGCGGCGACTGGCTTTAGTAGATCACCGTAATCAACTATTATCATATCAACCTTGAAGTCTCGCTGTTCCAGTTTTTTTAGATGATTTCTAATAGTTTCAGTAGAAGCAGTTTTTGTTGGATACTCTTTGATAATAAGCTTGCCTGGAACTTGTCTTACCGATTCCAACACTTCTTCTTTTGCCATATTTAGGTTTTTTAGAGGAAAACCAGTCAAGCAACTGTCAAAACGACGACCAATAACCGTATCTCCAAGCTCTAATGTGTAATAAACAACATTTTTACCTTGTTTCATTGCTTGAGCACCAAGATGAACCAGAGCCATACTTTTTCCTGCACCTGTTGGAGCAACAACAACACCAAGTTCACCTTTGCCATGACCACCTTGGATAAGATTGTCAATAACGTCCCATCCAGTTGAAACTGGATCTCGTGCTTTTATTTTATATCGCTCTTCAAAATGCTTTAGAAAGTCATAGCCATGTTCATTATCAAGGCCAAGTTTTAGAGCACCATTGATTATTTTAGAAACTTCATCAAAAGAAGAGTTTTCCATGAGTGAAACACTTTTCAACATGGCTTCTTTTAGTTTTTGTTTTTTACAAAAATCAAGACTTTTATCTTTTACATATTCATCATCAATATCTTCTATTGTTCCCGCAAGAATACGAGCAAAAAAGTCACGAACTTGCTTTTGGGTTACTGGATTGTGCTTTTCCAGTTCTGTTCTCAACATTGTTTCAATTGTTGAGTTACTTGGAAAGCAGTTATAACTGTCTTTATACTTGAAAACAATATCAATAAATACTTGTAGGTATTTTAGTTCAAAGAAGCTTGTGTCAAGCACTTCACTTATTTGTGCTGCAAATACATTATCTTCTAAAATGATATAAACTAACTTTTCTTGAAAGTCTTTTCCAAAACTTCCAAGTGAAGGTTCATTTTTGATGGCCATTATTTCCTCGTAGGCTTGCCAGCATAGCGGATCTTACTATGGAGGTCAAGAGCCGTTCTTTGAATCACTGATGATCCTGTTGAAAGTAGTAAATAGGTCGTTGAGCTTCAAATCAGCAAAGCCATCAACAATAGAAGACTTTAGAAAGTCTGTTTTATTGAACTCTGGAATGAAGTTTTCTAATGTATAATCTGTTTTTTGTTGTGCTTGCAATGACATATTTGGTTGTCGCAGTTGCATTATTTGATAGTTTAGATATACTTTTTGCTTTTCATCAAGTATATTACTATATATTTTTCCATCTTCCTTGTTGGCTTCACATTTTTCAAATATATCATCAACAGTATATTTTGCTTCTTCGGCAAGAATAGGAAACTTTTTTGACAAACTTATTAGCCCAACTCCTCTAACACCTTCAAGGTTGTCACTTTTGTCACCTGCTATGGCACGAGCAATAGCAAAGTTGTTTGGATGTATTTTGTATTCTTCTATAACGCGATTTTTATTCAATATCTCATCTTGAACTGGGCGAATAAGAATAGTTTTATCATCCAACAACTGGATAAAATCTTTATCACTGGATACAATCATTTTTACACTGTCTGCATATTCTTCATGCTGAACAATATAAGAAATAAGATCGTCTGCTTCAACATTTTCTTCCATTAGTTGGATAACCGGGCAAAGGTTGAGATAGTCAAATGTTTTTAGTTGTTGCCAAATACGGTTCTCAAACTCTTGCTTTTCGTCCAAGACTTTTATATTTCTATTCAGTCGCAGTGGGTTTCTACCTTCTTTATAGTCTTTGTGTAGGGCTTTTTTCTTTCTACTTCCACCAGGACCATCGTGACAAAATATGATCTTGTCTGGTTTTGTTTCTCTACAAAGTTTTTGAAGAGACTTGAAAACACCAACTATTCCACCTATTGGTTCTCCTTGCTTGGAGATAGATGGATTTACAACATAAGAACGAATAAACAAGTTTAGAAAGTCTATAACAAGTATTTTGCTCATTTTTTTACCCATAAAAAAAACCCCACTGTGAAGTGGGGATCATAACACATATTCAGTTTTTTAGATAGAGTTATGTTTTTGTTTTCTTTAGCGCCTTAATGTGATTGAAACCGAAAAATACTGACCAACCACTCCCTACATGAGAACAGTCAAAAGACTTCATACTATTTTTATCAAGCACAATACCCTTTTGAAAGCACCACATTTTTAGTGCTTCAAATACCTCATCTTGGCTGAAAGTATATAAACCTTCACTTGTATTTTTATCAAAGTTGCTATTCATGTTGTTCCTATACAGCAATAAACTGATTTACAATAAACTTACCGTGATGTTGATCGCCAAACCTTTCAAGAAAATGATTGGTGATATTGCTTGGTTGTCCAACAAGGCCGATCATATCACGATTTTTCATTGTTTTCATCTCTCCGCTGTCATCAATATAAACAACTCGTGAAACACCAGCGTTCTTCAATGTGTGTTGACACAGTGGACAAGGCTTGCCATTCTTGTTTTCGCGAGCAATAGGAGAAGTTGTATTGTTGAAGCGATAGATATAAATCTTGCTTCCTCGTGCTCGTTCTTCCATCTTGCTCAACAAATCAATTTCTGCGTGCATTGAACACTTGAAAACACTCTTTCCGCGACTGTAACGGCGCTTATTGACGCCAAAATTGATAATCTTGCCACCCTTGACAGCAAGGGCAACAACTTGATGCTGGAGAGTATCATCACGATACTGTGATGCAATATCTTCAGCGAGGTACTACAAACGACGAATAATTCATACTCGTCCCTCCTATTGACCCGCATGGGGCGTTAGATCAGTAATGTAGCAGAGATCGGGCTGCTGGTCAAGCGGTGGGGCTGAAAATGCTTTTAAATTCGGCAGGCAAAAAGTTTATTGCGATTAACTTTGCTTTTATGGTTTTTAATCCTAAACTTATTGCTTTATGAGTTCTGTGGTGTCCATCAAGAATAGATAATATTTGTTCTTTATCGTCTACAAGTATTAATATTGGATATTGTAAATCAACTAATTTTATTTTAGATATTTCTTCTACATCTTTCCAAGATAATAAATGTGATTTTAAAAGTTTAAGAGATATATTTTTTTCTGGAAGATGATATGAAATATTTAATAATTCAAGTAAAGTTATTTTATTTTGTTCATTTTCCCAAAATGTATTGTTTACATTCATATTTTAATAAGAAACCCGCATTTCTGCGGGTTCTTTGGTTATTTAGTTTTAGAACTTTCTTTTTGTTCCTTTAGAACATCTTCAAGTTCTTCCTTGATGATTTGTTTTAGTTTTTCTTTTGTGAGTTTCATGTCTGTTCTCCCTACAAAAACTAAATAGTCAATGCTGAACGTCTTCACCTTTTCCATCGTTCAAAAAATCTTTAGCATCACCAAGTTTTTTATCAAACTTTTGAATAACTTCATAATCAAATATTTCCATTACTCTCGCACGGAACTTATCGTTGGTTTTCATTAAGTTTGTAAAACCTTCTTCTAATCCTTGCCACTTCTCTACTGTACCATCAGCATATGTTAGTTTGTTCCACACCCCAGATTCAAGGTGCTCTGTTTTTCCCTTTATAGCTTCAAGAATACTTTCTTCGTTCATGACACCAACTTGATCGCCCCATAGCATTTTAAACTCTGCAACACGATTTTGCGTTCCAAACCTGCTTTTTTCAATCCGCGCCTTGACATAAGAACCAATCTGGTATCCTTTATCATCATATACCATACTATCTTTTGCAAAAGATTTTGTAAGCCATATGCGGACACTTGTAAAGAAGTCTGGCGAACTTCCACCTGGTGTATTGTATTTTTGACTATCTGTTAGATATTTGCCACCCATTGGGGCTTCGCTTGTTGCCTTGATGTTGACTTTTAATTGATTCAGCAAAATCAACGTACATTCTCTTTGAGCCAGTGGTGTTGTTATTTTCTGGAATGCTTTTGCCAAAAGGGCTGCTTTTACGCCAATACGCTCATTTGGATTGAATGTTCCTTCAATGTCAACTTTTGTTGGTGTTGCGGCAAGTGAATCAATGATAAAAAGAAATCTTTGATCACTTGAACCCATAAGTGTTTCCATTGTTTCAAAAACACTTTCAAGGTCAGTTGGCTGAATATATATCAAGTTTTCAAGATCACACCCTGCTTTTGTCAGGAAGTCGCTGTTCAATGCACTTTCAGCATCAAAATAAACCGGTGTAATACCAAGTTTTTGTGAGTTTCCTGCTATTTGTGCAGCAAGAAAACTTTTTCCCGTTGCTTGTATGCCGGCTATTTCAACGATTTTGCCAACTGGAATGCCGGCCATTTTACCCTTACAAATAATACCATCAAGCCATGTTGATCCAGTTGAGATCCAGTCTTTTACATCTGTTGGATTTTGATCCCTGAGATCGTATACAGCACCTTTTAGTTTGCTGTTTAGTGCTTTTCGTAGTTCGGCTACATCTACTTTTCCCGCTTTTACTTCTTTTAGTTTTGCCATACTCATTTTTTCTCCTTGAAATAGTTATGCTGCAAATAGAAAACGACCAAAGAGATTTTACCCTCTTTGGTCGCCCCTGTCAAGCACTAAACTGTATCAAAGATCAAGTTCGCGTAGTGCGGCATCAACAGCATTTTCAACGCCGCCACCCTTTTCTACACCAACACTTGTTTCATCTGGTTCCGCCAGATGCTTGTCAAGTGCTGCTTGAACTTCCTGTGGAGACATTCGTGTAAAAATCGTTGACAGATCAGGAACACTATCAAGTAGTTCTTTACACTCTTGGCTGCCAAGACCCTTGCACATTTGTGTTGACTTTGGCTTGGGTTTTACTGTCATGGTTGAATAACGAGCACCATTTTTCTTGCCCTTGTCTACTTTTAGATCAAAACCATTTTCTGGATCAGTAATATCTCCAAAGTCTGGATCAAGAACTGTTTTTAGCAGTTCTTCATATACAGTCTTTGAGTATGACCAAACTTTTACTCCATCCTTTTCACTTCCACGAACAAGGATAGGAGATAGGAAACGCTGACGAACAAAAAGTTCTTTTGCTGCAGCAACACTATCTGGCTCACCACTCTTGAACAACTTTGTGGCAAACTCACAAATAGCACAGTCCTCACCAAAGTTACGCTTTGGACACATTACGCTTTGGTTTCCAACATTATAATGAAACCAAAACTCCTTGAATGGATCGCCATCTGGTGTTGGTAGAACACGAACTTCATGAAGACCATCCTCTGGCTTCCAGAAAGCAGACTCTGAACTTGATTTACCCTTGTTGTTGAGTTTCTCAAGTTTTTTTTGCATAGCGCGAATATCAATACCCATTTTATTTACTCCTTGTGGCACGCTAACTTATTGTTGCGTAAACCGTAAAATGTTGGCACAAACAAAGCCAATCATGTTGTCAATAAGATTATCTAATAACTTTCAATATTGACTGTTTCTACTTTATCAGACTCTCATAAAAAGTAAAGGGCCAATTTCTTGGCCCAATACCCTACCCTTTAGAACAGAACACAGACATATGAACATCAATAAATCGCAAGCATCTATTGATCTGATGGGTCCGGAAGGGTTCGAACCTTCGACCTACGGATTAAAAGTCCGCTGCTCTACCAACTGAGCTACAAACCCAGAGCCGACATCAAGACTTGAACTTGAAACCTTTGCTTTACAAGGGCAATGCT
>Ga0210003_1003702_pt1 | contig 12330 bp, 8 predicted proteins | sample LantaG_FD_182804 | JGI IMG/M metagenome (GOLD analysis project Ga0210003, IMG submission 182804) | Deep subsurface microbial communities from Baltic Sea to uncover new lineages of life (NeLLi) - Landsort_02402 metaG (SPAdes) (version 2) | ecosystem: Environmental > Aquatic > Marine > Oceanic >...
GTGATCCTCCCCTGGGATTTTATTGAAAATGAGCCGCTGAATGTTTCACTTGCCGGAACCGCAGGGTATGTTAAAGAACTAAGGAACTCTGAAAATACAGTTTTCCTGCTTGATAACGGAGATAATCTTCAGGGACAGCCTGCTGTATATTATTATAATTTTATTGATACAACATCACCACATATTTTGGCTGAAGCCATGAACTGGATGGGCTATGATGCCTGTACTGTCGGTAATCATGATATTGAGGCTGGCCATTCAGTTTATGACCGACTGGTTAAAGAATTTAATTTCCCGCTTCTGGCAGCTAACGCTGTTGATGTTGAAAGCGGTGAACCATATTTTAAACCTTATGTCATCCTGGAGAAAGAGAATATCAGTGTCGCTGTGCTTGGCATGGTCACACCTGCTATTCCGACCTGGTTGCCTGAAGAACTTTATTCAGGTATTGAATTCAGAGATATGGTCGAGACTGCAAAACTCTGGATGCCTGAAATACTGAAACAAAAACCCGATATTGTAGTTGGCATGTTTCATTCAGGATGGAATACCGCAAACAAAAACTATAAGCTTGATGATTCTTTAAATGAAAATGGAACTTCAGCTGTTGCGTGGAAAGTACCGGGATTTGATATTATTTTATGTGGACATGATCACAGACCTGCAAACGAGAAATTTATAAATTCTGCAGGTGATACAGTTCTTATTCTCAATGGAGGAAGCAGATCACAGTATATTGCCCAAGCTGATATCGCTCTAACATCAAAAGGTTTCTTCCGGAAAACGAAAAAAACAATTTCGGGACAGCTTATCAGGGTTAATGAACTGGAACCTGATGTAGATTTCCTGCAAAGGTTTGCAAAACATGAAAAAACAATAAAGGAGTATGTTACAAGGGTAATCGGATACTTGCCTGAAGCGATTACATCTCGTGATTCATATTTCGGGTCCTCAGCATTTACAGATATGATCCATTCAATACAGCTTGATATCACAGGTGCGGATATCTCCTTTGCCGCTCCATTGTCATTCGATGTAACTATTGCCATAGGACCTGTAACAGTGGGAGATATGTTCAAACTATACCGGTATGAGAACATGCTGTATACTATGAGTATGACAGGAGAAGAGATCTTGAAATATCTCGAATATTCTTATTCAGAATGGCTTAACACTATGAAGGGACCGGATGATTACCTGTTAAAGTACCGGCTCGGCAATAACGGAAAACCTGTTCTGACAGACGGCAGGGCATGGTTAGCAAATGCCTCTTACAATTTTGATTCTGGAGCTGGTCTGGAATATATTGTAGATGTTAGTAAACCATCTGGCAGCAGGATAAATATCATTTCATTTACCGATGGCCGGCCTTTTGAAAAACAAATAATCTATAAGGCAGCAATAAATTCATACAGGGGAAACGGCGGCGGAGGACATCTTACTGCAGGAGCCGGAATAGATCAGGCCACATTGCGTGAAAGACTTATTACTTCAACTGACAGGGACCTGAGGTATTATATACTTAAGACTATAGAAACAAATAAGACTATTAGCCCTATGCCTTTGAATAACTGGAAGATAGTGCCAGAAAAATGGGTAACTGAAAGGATCCCCAAAGAAAAAATCCTGCTGTTTGGCACAACTAAATAAGTATGTTTGCTGTTAATATATTATCGTACTATTTAAGCTTAAAAAATTTTGATATGAAGAAAAAATTGATAAATCTGTTTCTTATTTTAATATTGCTTTTCACAGGCAGCATTATTACAACAAATGAAAGTTATGCAGGCCCGCCAAAAAGACCAAGGAATATAATTTTGCTTATTGGTGATGGAATGGGTGATGCGCAGGTGTATGCTGCCATGTCAGTAAATCCACAGCCGCTTTATATGGAACAATTTCCTTTCTCCGGATTCAGCATTACCAGATCAGCTGACAACTATGTTACGGATTCAGGAGCAGGGGGAACTGCTATTTCATGTGGGATAAAGACAAATAATGGAATGATAGGAATGGCTCCTGACAAAACGATAGTGCCCTCAATTATTGATATTGCCCACAAACATGGAATGGCAACAGGAGTCGTCAGTACAAGTGCTGTTACGCATGCTACTCCGGCATCATTTGTTGCCCACAACGAAAGCCGCAATAATTATGAGGCTATTGCAGCAGATTATCTGAAAGGTACAATCGATGTGTTCTTAGGTGGAGGTGTAGATCATTTTCGCAATAGACAAGACGGAAAGGATCTTACTGTCGACCTAAAGTCACAGGGTTTTGATGTTGTCTATAATATTGATGATATGAGAACTTCAAACTCAGATAAGATTGCAGGATTACTGGCAAAAGAACATATGCCAACAGTTATGGAAGGAAGAGAAGGGGTACTTGAAGAGATGACATGGAAGGCAATTGAAACGCTGAGCAAGGATAAAGATGGATTTTTCCTTATGGTAGAAGGGTCACAGATCGACTGGGGCGGTCATGAGAACAACGCTGATTATGTCATTACTGAGACACTTGACTTCGACAAAGCTGTAGGAGTTGCACTGGAATTTGCAAAACAGGACAGGAGAACCCTGGTATTGGTTACTGCCGATCATGAAACCGGAGGACTTACAATACCCGGAGGCAATGAAAAGGAAAAGACAATTACTGTAAAATTCTCGACTCCGGGCCACTCGGCAGTAATGGTACCTGTTTTTTCATTTGGCCCCGGGGCGGAAAAATTCTCAGGAATCAATCAAAATACCTTTTTTCTTGATCTGTTTTTAAAACTGTTGAAAATCAGGAAATAAAATATTTTTGATCTAAGTCCCGTTATTGTGATGGAGATTCTGAATGTCTCCGCAAAAAAAAAATGGTTAAGAAGTCAGTACAGCGATCAGAGGGGAAAAAACTGCCACTTGTCGAAGATTTTTTTTCAATCCAGGGCGAAGGATTCCATACCGGGAAAGCAGCATATTTTATACGACTTGGAGGCTGTGATATAGGATGCAGCTGGTGCGATTCACCATTCGCATGGGATTCCGAAATACACCCAATGATAGATGCCGATGATATTGCTGAACGTATAATTAATTCCGGAACAGATTCTGTAGTGATAACCGGAGGTGAACCTCTTATGTGGAACCTTGATTACCTCTGTTCTCAGTTGGGAAAAAACAAAATTTCTACTTACCTGGAGACATCAGGAGCATATCCTCTCACCGGCAAATGGAACTGGATATGCCTCTCTCCTAAAAAAAATATGAAGCCGGTTCCTGAAATATGTAAATTTGCAGATGAACTGAAAGTAATTATTCAGGAAAAGAGCGATTTTGAGTGGGCCGAAGAATATCGTAGTCAGGTTAATGAGAAATGCAGGCTTTTTCTTCAGCCTGAATGGAGCAGCTTTGAGAAGATCATACCGGAAATTGTTGATTATGTGAAAAAAAACAGCGTCTGGAGAATATCTCTCCAGGTCCATAAATATATGCATATACTTTGATAATGATTCGATATCTGATAATAACAGCACTAATCTTAACTTCCTGCTCAATAGCCAGGGAAAGTCATGCACAGAACCTGCATACAACATCCAATAAGGCAGTTAAGGCTTATAATGAAGGTGTTACAGCATATGATTATCTTGACCTTGAAACAGCCGAATCATGGTTCAGGAATGCTCTTGAAATAGATGACAATTTTTATGAAGCCTACGTTATGCTGGGGGAGCTAAATACAAAAATAGGTGACTATGAACAGGCTGCAGAAAACTATACCTTCGCTGTTAAGCTCGATTCAATTTCCTATAAACCTGTTTTCTTTTCTCTTGCGAACGCAGAGTTGAAGACTGGTGATTATTCAAATGCGCTTCTGCATTATAAAACTTATTTGAATTATAACGGTTCTCTTCAAAACAGAGCAATTGCAACAAAAAATATACGCAACTGTGAATTTGCCATCGAGGCAATGAAGAATCCGGTGGCTTTCAGTCCGGAGAATATAGGCAGCTCAATTAATACCAGCTATGATGAATACTGGCCCTCAATAACTGCAGATGGTCAGACTCTGATGTTTACCAGACTGTTAGCCGGTGGACAATCGGGACCATTCAGAACAGAAGCATTACAGGAGGATTTTTATATAAGCTTTCTCACCGAAGAGGGGTGGGGAACTTCTGTCGATGCAGGACTGCCTCTGAATACCAGTTCAAATGAGGGGGCTCAAACACTCTCATCAAACGGAAGTTACATGTATTTCACTGCCTGTGGACGACGTGGAGGATTGGGGAGTTGTGATATATATTTCTCTGCTTTAAGAAATGGGAAATGGACAGCACCATATAATCTGGGCCCACCCATAAACAGCCCTTCATGGGAATCCACTCCATCAATAAACGCCGAAGGAAATCTGCTTGTCTTCTCAAGCAACCGGAAAGGAGGATCTGGTGGAAAAGACCTGTGGTATTCTGTTCTTACGGAAAAGGGAGCCTGGACAATCCCGGTAAATCTTGGTAAAAGTATTAATACTGATGGTGATGAGATGTCACCATTCATTCATTTTGACGGGAGAACATTATATTTTGCATCAGACGGCCATGCAGGAATGGGTGGATTTGATATCTATTTTTCAAAGATGAATGATGATACCACCTGGACGGAGCCAAGGGACCTTGGATACCCGATAAATACATTCAATGATGACATGGGACTGGTAATTGAATCGGGAGGACAAAAAGCCTACTTCTCATCGAAGAGAGACAATATCACCGGAAAGGACATATTCTATTTTGAACTTGATGAATCAATTCGTCCTACACCGGTTTCATACCTGAAAGGCAAAGTTGCCGATAAAGAAACAGGAAAGTTGCTGCAAGCCGATTACGAACTGATCAACCTTTCAACAAACAGGATCACGGCCAGAAATACAACTGATGAATATGGTAATTTTATTGTCTGTCTGCCATCAGGCAATAATTACGGGATAAATGTCTCCAAACCCGGATATTTGTTCTATTCGGAGAATTTCATGTTCGAAGGAGAACATACAGCAATGGAACCATTTATCAAAAGAATAACCTTAAGCCCTGCAAAAGTGGGAGAGAAGATGACTCTGACAAATGTTTTCTATGAATGGGACTCATGGGAGCTTAAAAAAGAATCAATGAAGGAACTTAATAACCTTGCAGATCTGATCAATTATAATGCCGATGTCATTGTTGAGATTGGCGGGCATACCGATGCTACAGGATCCGATGAATATAATCTTACACTCTCCGAAAAAAGAGCACTATCTGTAGTTAATTACCTGATAGGAAAAGGGATAGCTCCAGACAGGCTTAAGTATAAAGGATACGGTAATTCTTCACCGGTAGGTGATAATTTAACTTCAAAGGGAAGAAAACTTAACAGAAGGACCGAGGCAAGAATAGTGGGTCTGAAAAAATAAGTGGCCGCTAATTGACATAGCGACCACTTCATCTCATGCTTAATTGCATTCAGACATTGATGTAAAATACTATCAGATGGCGATCATGTTATTAACATACTTATTTATTTTGATATCTGAGCTTTCCGCTTTTTTCACCGGTATGGAAAAATAAATACCCGTACCGGTGATGCCATTGCATTCTATCCATACTGTTCCGCCCAGCATACTGATTAGTTTTTTGGCCAGGGTCAGGTTTATCGCTGAAATTGTATCATTGTATTGAGTCAGCGAGTCGTTTAAATCCTCTGTATGAAGAAATTCTTTGCATTTGAAATAACCCTGGCCGGAGTCGATTACATAAAAAGTCACATTATTGTCCCTGAAAGAGTAGCCAATCTTAATATAACCTGATCTGGTATTTATAAGTGCATTCTGAAAAAGGTTACGAATTACCCTGAATACCCTGTCAGAATCAATAAAAACCTCTGTTGCTTCATTAAGATTGTCTTCGGTGATTAGTGCCAGATCCTTGTAAACTTCCTTCTTAAGTATTACCCTGAATTCTGAAAAAAGATCTTCCAGAAGATTGTTGAGTTTGCAGATCTTTAAGTTAGTTTGTGAATTACCTGTTTCAATTATTGCTGAATCGAGAAAATTATCAAAAAGGCCTATAAGCTGCTCACATGAGGCAAGGATCTGATCGCTGTATTCCTCGCGTTCTTTTTTGTTGCAATTATTTCTGTTCATGAGGAATGAAAGCGCTACTATTGCATTCATATGCGTTCTCACTTCATGAGACATGCCTTGCAGTACTGTGGGACAGTTTATCATATTAGTTAAAGAATTCAAATCCTTTAATCCGTCACATTCCTCTCTGTATTTATCAATATCCATACTGAAATAGAATAATAGGGAAATAAATATTTATTTCATTTTTCTCATTATCCGTGCTGCATCCTTTTTATATATGCTCTCCGATCTTTTTATCTGGGCCAGTACATCAGCAGCTTTTTCCATTTCTCCGGTTTTAAGGTAACATAGGGCAAGGTGCCATTTAGCATCCTCCAAAAACAGGTTGTCGTTATCATCAATAACCTTTATGAATGAATGCCTTGCTTCCGGGTAGTCTTTGATCTCGAAGTTGGAAACTCCATATAACATAGTGGATTCCATGTATTTCGGATCCCCCGACAGTACTTTGCTGAAATAAAGGGCAGCATTTCTGTAATCACGGATGTTGTAGAATTCAATTGCCGTTGAATAATCAGAATTTAAAATGGCTTGTTGAGACCTTGAGGGTGAAGTAACCTCATAAGATTTATAGAACCGGTCTAGAATTTCATCACTGGTCAGGCTCCTGCCGTTAAAAAGAAAAATACTGCCAACCAGGATAAATCCGGCAATTGCTGCAGCGTATCCTAGCGGAATACGCTTAACCCGTGTTTTAACAGGTATTCCTGCTGCCCTTTTACTCTCAATACTTGAAAGCTTGCTTCTTAACTGAATAACATTATGGTTTTTAAGAACCATATCAGCTTTTTTCCTTAATTCAACTTCTCTCCGAAGCTGTTCATTTCCATCAATTTCTTTACGGAACCATGTCAGTTCAGCTTCATTCATTTCACCGGAGTTATACCTTTCGATGAAATAGGAAAAGTCGATTGGTTTAATAAAATTCTCTTTCATATGCTGTATTTTTAAGTTCTGTTAATTAAACACATTATTTAATATGCTGTATATCAAATAGATATAGCATCAGATCAATCGGTATTAAATGTATTCTTCCCTTCAGAGTCACAATATGTGACTGCTTCCTGCGATTTGTCTGCGACCAGGCAAATCATTGCCTGCCTCAATGACAGGCCTCTTATTTTTTATCAGATTTTTACCTTTGGAGGATTAGGTAATATTATTTGTTCACCTTCGCCCTCACCACCACGTACTTTAATCATTTCGTCGTTTGATAATACAAACTCAGCAAAAATGTCTTTCGTTTTTTCGTAATTCAGGGTTTTCATTGTTTTCATTTTAAGTATTGAAACTAATTCAGGGTATTTCAATACTACATGTCATATGTCCCTGATTTGTGACATAAAAATAACAGAAAAAAAACAATTTTAATAATAAACACAGATAATCAGCTAATTAGGAAATAAGAAACCTGAATAAAAAGCATTAGTTTTATTGATGATAATAATAAAGGCTGTAAACATACCTATGAACAGAAGAAAAACAAGATTGCGTTTTTTTATGTTGCTCCTCATTATCTCAGGAATAACATGCATATCTTCTGTAAAACCTGTTCAGCAGAAGCAACCTGTTTCACTTGAAAGAATAGGGTCATCAATTATTACACTCTATTCTGCCGGAGATACAGCCGGATTATTATCACTTTCCGATACACTCATAAAGAATCTGGCAGTCAGTATTTCTGACAGCTCTGAACTTGCTGAGATATATTATTATACAGGGGTCTGCAAATTGCTTGCAGGAAGACATAAAGAGGCTCTTCCCTGGCTGTATCTTTCTGTAGATTTCAAAAAAAAACATGGGATCATTGGCGATCATTATGCTAAAGGAATCTACAATCTTGGAGTGGCTTATAACTACCTGGGTGAATTCAACAGAGTAATCGATTATATGCTTCAGTATGCTGACGTAGGTACAAAATTATACGGTTCTTACAGCCCTGAGATTGCTACCGCATATTCAACCATTATAGGCGCTTCTCTTGAAAATAAGGATTACGAGAATTTTCGGAAATATACATTTTTGACACTTGAAATCCTAAATTTTAATAAGAACATCCTGACTGATGACGAACTGAGCAATCTTTACATAAACATAGGAGCTGGTTATGCACGATTATATGATTTTGCAAAGGCAAGAATCTATTTTGAAGAGGCCGAGTCGATCCTTAACAAAGGTGCTGTATCTCGTGAGGAGAACTATATTAATCTGATCAACAACATGGCGATAACATACGGCAAGCTGGGATTAACAGAAAAGGAAGCAGAGTATTTTGAGAGGGGAATTGAGATGGTAGAAGCCAGCAACTCATATCTGGCATACAATATGATCAATAGCTATGCAATTGAGCTGGGTAATACTGGAAAGATCTCCCGGGGAGAAGAATTACTCTCTGCACTGGTTGTGAAAGCAAAAACCGTATTTGGTAATGATTCAAGGTATTACGCTCAAGTGCTCAAGAATTATGCTGAATATCTGAGGATCTATATGTATGATTACCAGAATTCATTGAAATACTATTTGCTTTGTCTTGATTACCTTGACCGGCATGATAATGAGGTTACTTTAAGAGAACAGGTAATCACTGGATATGCAATGGCACTGTCAGAAACAGGAGAATTCCAAAGGGCACTCAAACAGATACGGGAGCTTCTGTTTTCGGATATAGCTCCGGGGGAAGAACCTGATCTTTATGAGAATCCTGATCCTGACATGCTTAAGGCAGACAATCGCACATTACGGATATTTCGGACTAAATATGATATATTATGGAACTTGTATGAAGTATCTGATGAATATAAAGTCCTTGTAGCAGCTGCTTCTACTTCTGAATTAGTAATAAACCTGATCGAAAGAATAAGGATTAACATAAGCGAAGAGGAGAGCAGGATAATACTGGGCGACAACTACAGAAGATCATATCTTAATTCAATACGTGACTTTGAACTATGTTTCAGAAGTACCGGAGAACAAAGATTTCTGGAAAAAGCTTTTGAGTATGCCGAAAAGAGTAAGGTAGCAGGTTTGCTTGCAGCTACTCGCGAATTAAATGCAGCTAACTTCCATATTCCACAGGCAATTGCAGAGCTTGAACGTTCTCTTCAAAAAGAGATAGGATATTATAACTCCAGGATATCTGCCGAGAATGAAAAAGAGAAGCCTCAAAAGGAGATGCTGTCTGAATGGAATGCCAATCTGCTGGAGGTTGTAAAAAAAAGAGACTCACTGATCTTAACATACGAACGCAATTATCCTGAATACTATACCTTAAAATACAATACTACAGTCCCGTTAATGGAGGATGTTCCCGCTATAATAGGGCGTAAAGACAATTACCTGAGCTATATCGTTTCAGACTCCCTCCTTTATATTCTGGTGGTGAACCGGAAATATCAGCATCTGACAACAGTTGAAATAGACTCTGTTTTTATTAACAGAATCATGGATTTCAGGAAGCATCTCTCAAATCCTGACCTGTCAGCACATGCGAGAAAGAACTTTAATTCATATCAGGAGACCGGATATTATCTCTACAAAACACTGGTTGAGCCTGTCCGGAAATATTTCATTTCATCCGATCTGCTGATTTCTCCCGATAATATGCTCTCTTACCTTCCATATGAAGTTTTTTTAACTTCGACATATGACGGGGAGGAAATTATGTATCGGGAATTACCCTACCTGATGAATGATTTAAGTGTTTCATATACTTATTCTGTTTCATTCATGCAGGAGGCTGGAAATGGCATCTATGGAAGAGCAAAAGATCTTGTTGCATTTGCCCCTATGTATACCAGTGTCCTGAATGTTGATTCGTTATTCATGAAACGGCAGGCAGGGGACAAAATCCTTGAAGATCTGCCTTATGCACGCCAGGAGGCAGAATATGTAGCCCGGGTTTCTGATGGAGTAATATTTTTAAACGACGATGCCAGGGAATCTGTTTTTAAGGTTGAAGCAGGGAAATATGATATTATTCACCTGGCTATGCATACATACCTTAATGACAAAAATCCTATGAACTCTGCAATGTTATTCATGCAAAACGGTGATATGCCTGAAGATGGATTGCTGAATACTTATGAGGTTTATGGGATCCCGCTTAAAGCCCGGATGGTGGTACTCAGCTCCTGCAATACAGGTTCCGGTTCATTATCTTCAGGAGAAGGAATCCTGAGTCTTGCACGTGGATTCCTTTATTCAGGCAGTCAGTCAGTTGTGATGTCAATGTGGGAGATAGAAGACCGGTCCGGAACTGAAATAGTCAAATTATTCTATGATAACCTGCTGAAAGGAAAATCAAAAAGTGTATCATTAAAAAGAGCAAGGATAGCATATCTGAAAAATGCAAGCCAGCTGAAATCCCATCCTTACTTCTGGTCTTCCCTGGTTATCTATGGCGACGATTCCCCGGTTTTTTCTTCACGAATGCCGTTGATAGCTGCAGGATGTCTCATATTTATCCTGGTTATAATAATAGCTTACCGTTTTATGTACCGTAAATACTCCTGATATTCGGGATCCTTTTTTACCAGCTCCATCAGCAATTCCTTGCAGAGATATTTCTTCCTGCGTGCATAAATCTCATTTTTAAGATTCATTTTGATTGCGATCTCATCATAGGGTATCCCCTCAGAGTACAAAGTAAGTATTGTCTGACAATCGGATTTTAGCTTCAGTAAAGCCCTTGATACAATCCTTTCAAACAACAGGTCATTTGATTCATCAGTATCCGCTTCATCGGGTATATCGATGTCAAGTTCTTTGATTTTTCTCTTTTTCCTCAGCTGGGCATTCCAGACATTTCGTGCCACTCCGAAAAAATAACCCTTCAGGTCTGAAGTCAGATTCAGGTTCTCTTTAATAACCTGGTTATATAATATGATGATTGAATCCTGAAATACATCAGAAACATCCTCGTTTGTACCGCTGTTTTTAATAACATGATTTGTAACTGTTTGAAAATAATTATCATACAGCCATTCCAGGGTTTTATCATCCTGATTTTTAATCCCCTTAATTATGTTCTTATCTGAAATTTTTTTTAACAAATCGGCAATGATACAATATAAACTGGTAAATATAGTATTTCACGCATGAATACGATTGAAAGATAAAGCAGGATTTCATTTTATAAAGAGTATAGTCATGTCCTATGTAAAATATAAATATCTTTATCTGATATAACAACCTATTTCCGAACGAGAGATGTCTTTTCCGTTTGTAAAACAGCCCGATGCCATGGATTGCGGACCTGCATGCCTGAAAATGGTTGCGGCGTTTTATAAGAAAAGCTTTTCTCTTGAATCTATCCGCAAGAGGTGTTTTATAACCAGGGAAGGAGTATCATTTTTAGGTCTTTCTGAAGCTGCTGATTCTCTTGGCTTCCGTACCATTGGGGTTAAGATCGCCTTTGAAATGCTCACCGGGAATGTCCCTTTGCCATGTATAGTACACTGGAAACAGCGTCATTTTATAGTTGTATATAAAATCAAAAATGACAAGATATGGGCAGCTGATCCTGCAGTAGGACTGGTAAAATATGACAGGGATGAATTTATTAGAAACTGGGCATCCACAATGGCCGATGGTAAACCGGCAGGACTTGTTCTGATAATTGAACCTACACCCGCATTTTTTGAAAAGGAAAACGAACAAGAAAAATCACGTGGATTCAGATTTCTCTTTAAATATTTCAGGCTTTACGATAAGTATTTTTATCAGCTTATCCTTAGCTTGTTAATTGGAAGCTGTATACAGCTCATTATCCCTTTCCTGACACAGTCGATAGTCGATATTGGTCTGAATAATAACGATATAGGCTTTATTTACCTGATTCTGTTTGCCCAGCTTGCTCTGGTAATTGGACGAATGTCTGTGGAATTTATCAGGGGATGGCTTCTTTTACATATCGGAACCCGGGTCAACGTTGCAATAATTTCCGGTTTTCTCCAGAAACTGATGTCATTGCCGATATCTTTTTTTGATACAAAACTTACAGGGGATATTCTGCAGAGGATAGAAGATAACAACAGGATCGAAGAATTCCTGACATCAGCAAGCCTTTCTATATTATTCTCATTCTTTAACCTTGTAGTATTTGGAATAGTACTGGCAATTTTCAGTATAAAAATACTTGCCCTGTTCCTGACAGGATCAATATTA
>Ga0210003_1003703_pt1 | contig 12328 bp, 7 predicted proteins | sample LantaG_FD_182804 | JGI IMG/M metagenome (GOLD analysis project Ga0210003, IMG submission 182804) | Deep subsurface microbial communities from Baltic Sea to uncover new lineages of life (NeLLi) - Landsort_02402 metaG (SPAdes) (version 2) | ecosystem: Environmental > Aquatic > Marine > Oceanic >...
ACAGTGATAAGCACTTCATACTTCACACTTCAGATTCTGAGGAGATCAGGAGAGCAGGAGACCGCAGGCGAGCTTTGTATTCCCACGCCTCTCCTGGTGGTGAGCAATCTATGGCTTCCCTCACCTGCTCGCCTGTTCACCTGCTCGCCTGCTCTGGCCGGCAAAGCCGGCCGGCGGAGGGCGCGGATGAAACGGGCGTTTCTGTATCTGATCCTGCTGAGCATCGTTGCCGCGGTCGGCTGCCGCGGGCCGCAGGCGATTCCGCGCGAAGATGATTATCCTGCCTCGCATTACATGACGGTCAGGGGCATGGGCGACGATCGTGCATCAGCGATCGACAACGCTCGGGTCGAGCTGTCCCGCCAGATCAGTGTGCGCGTCCGCGAGAATTTCACCACGCTCGAGAGGTCGCTGAATGCGGAAGGAGGGGCGTCGGAGCATATCCGCGCGGTCACGAGGCAGGCAGTGTTTGTGAGCGAGAACGACCTTCCCGCAACGGACGTGGCCGGCACGTGGCGCGATTTCGACCTGGACGTCGACTGCGCGTTGGTTGTGCTGGATCGCCAGGCAGCGGGCGGACGCCTCCTGAGCGAAGCGCAGGCGGCGGGCGGCCAGGGGAGCGAGATGTTCGTGCGGTCGATCGAAGCCCTTGGGGCAGGGCGGACTGCTGTGGGGCTGGCAAACGCTACCGAGGCGCTGCATCATACGCAGGAGGCGATGCGGCTGCAACTTGCGGGGATGGTGGTCGATCCCGGCCGCACAGCGCAATTCCGGGGCGTAGTCGATCCCGAGCTTATAGTGCAGATCAAGAACAGCCTGCGTTCTCAACTGGCCGACATCCACGTCATCGCGGAGTCGGGCGACCATCAGCAGGTGTATCCCGGCTCGGAACCGCGCCAGGCATTGGTGGTAAGTGTGCGCAGCGCCGGCGGCGACAGTGTCGCATCGCTGCCGATCCTGTTCAAGATGGACGGCTCGGATGCGGTGCATGCTGCGATCACCGGGAACGACGGCAGAGCGCAATGGCAGCCGGGGGCCGTTGAAAATGGCGACGGCACTGCTGCTCGAACTGTCAGCGCTGTTGTCGACTTGGCACGCCTCGCAGGGAGCGCGCCGGCCGCGGCCCTGCTGGAGGATTTCAACCCGCCTTCAACCGTATTCACCATCCACATGCCTACCAAAGACAACATCGTATTTGCTGTCTGCCTCGACGGCCCGGCGGCGGCCGTGCAGGGGGCGTTGCGGGCTGTTGCAGACAATGACCTGACGGCCGTGGAGCAGGGAGCAGTAGCGATGGTTGCGCGTGAGCACGAGCTTGCACCATCGGCAAAGGCGCGCGACCTGCTGAAGGTGCTTACACGCGAAGCGTTGGACCTGCCTGCCGGCACTTTCCTGTTCATCGTGGCAGGCTCGGTTGAGCCGGGCGAAGCAAAGGTGCAGGTTGTGCCCGTATCGGAATACGTGCCGGCTGGCAGGATGCTGCTGGTGGAGTCGACCTGCAAGCTGCAATTGATCGACTCGGCTTCCGGCGAGGTGGTCGCGACTGTTTCGACGTCTGCGACTGAGGCCGACCTCAACGATGAATCGGCGGCGAAGGATCGATCCGTTGAGGCGGCGGCGAACGAGGGTTGCTCGGCGCTCATAGCCGGCCTGCTCGGCAAGCTGAAGCTGGCGAAAGAATGAATATGAAACGAGGATTCAAGCCGAGAGTGCGTGTATTCCTGGGGCTGGCCGCTACGGCGGTTCTGGCGGGATGCACGCACCCGGGGTTCACGGCCGCGCAGGAAGCCAGGGCACGCGGCTATTACATCGAAGCCGCCGAGGCAGCCCGCGTGGCCGTGGAGGATGCGCCGGACGTCCCGAAGTATAAGGAGTTGCACGACGAATGCTGCCGGAGGGCCGCCGAAATGCTTGTCAAGTCTGCCGAGGAAAATATGCAGGCGGGCGATCTGTCCGGCGCCGAGCACAGCGCGGCGCGCGCGCTTGCGTATGATCCCGAAAACCAGGCCGCACTCGCGCTGAAAAGCAAGGTGTTTGGCATGAAACAGCAGACGCTCGAGCAACTGGCGGAATCCGAGCGGTTGATCGCCGGGCAGAAACCTGACGAAGCCGTGCTGCTGCTCGAGAAGCTTCTGCCAAAGTCTGCAACGTATCCGCAGATCAAACAGACCTACCAGCGCGCATTGATTTCCGCCTACAACCTGCATCTGTCGGCCGGAATCAAGGCATTCGAGACACAGGACTATGAGGGTGCGTGCAAGGCGTTTGAGACAGCCCGGATGCGGCTGCCGTCGCGCACCGACGGCCAGACGTGGCTGACGAAGGCGCTGAAATTCCTGAAGGCGCAGCAGCTTTTCGAAAGCGCCGGGGGCGCCTTCGCCCGGGGGCTATACCAGGAAGCACATATCGGCTTCAAACAGGCGCTGGCGCAAGTGCCCGATCATCCCGACGCACGCAAGGGCGTCGAGAAGGCGTTGTATCATTGGACCGACCAGGTATACATGAAGGCTCGCGAGCATGAGGGCGATGCGGCCAAGCCGGCACTGTGCCAGGCCCTCGACCTGTACCTGAGGTGCCAGTCGATGATGCATGACTTCAAGGACGTTGCGGAGCGGATGCAGCCCATCCGCCGGCGGCTGGCCGAGATTTACGTCGAAGAAGGCGAATATTTCCTGCGGCAGCCCAACCTCCAGGCGATCGGGCTTGCCCATTTCTGCCTTATGAAGGCGGCAGGACACGATCCGGCAAACCGCCGCGCACAAGCATTGCTGCCGCAGGTGGAGCGGCTGTTCGAGATATACCGCCGCGTGACGGTGCGCATCGACATAACCGGCAAGGGGCGGTATCCCGCTGACCTCGGCGAGGCCATCGCCCGCAAGCTGGCAAGCGGCCGCTATCCGGACCTGGAGGCGGCGGTAGGCCGGACGACCGGCGTGCATGCGGAGCGTGACGCGGAAGTACGGGCCACGGCTGCGGCGCTCGGGGCGCCGGTCGATCCGCTCGACGTGCCATACAGCATCCTGCAGATCGCGGGAGAGGTCGAAAACGATTACGCAAAGAAGACCGGGGCCGACAAGCCGCTGCCGGTGGCCTCCGCCTATCTGTCGCACAGCGAGCAGTTGCCGAACATCGAATACCACGAGGTGGAGGTAGGTATCGCGCACTGGACGAGGGCATCTGACGCAGCCGGGCTGGAAGCCGGCGCGCTGGAGGGCGACTTGGCGGCCGCCACCGAAGAGCACGAGCGGTGCCGGCGGCGTCATACTACGGCGGCCCAGGAGCTTGGGCGTGTGAGGCTGGCACAGGAGCAGTTGTATTCTTCTGCGCGCGATGCGACCGCCCGGGCCGACGCCGCCGAACGCGAGGCGGGCCGGCTCGAGGCACTGGCCGATTCCGCGACTCGGGCCGCCAACGCACTGCTCGCCCAGGCCGTGGAACTCGAGCGCAAGGCAGCCGCCGCACAAACACAAGCACAGAAGGAATATTATCGCCGGCAGGCCGAGCAGGCCAGGGCATCGGCCGCGCAGAAGCAGCAGGAGGCCCAGGCAAGCAGCGCCGCCGCTGCCAACCAGCGCGTTATCCAGAAGGCGGCGAACAATGAGGCGGAAGACTTCCTCACGCGCGGCAGGGCGTTTGAACCGCAGGTGCTGCAACTGGGCGAGAATGAACGCCTCGCCGCCGCAGGCCTGTCAGCAGCGGCGCAACACCTGCAAACGGCCCAGTCCGCACTGGCCGATGCCAGAAGCCGCCGCAATGCCGCAAGGTCGTCATTCAATAACCTGGGCAACATGATCAATAGGATCGCCCCGACTACCACAACGAAGGTTGCCACCAGCTACACCTTCAGCCGCCATCATCTTCAAGTTTTCGGGTGCGTGGCGGCAGACCTGCACATCCTGGCTGAGCAAGACGGGCGGGCAACAGGGGCCCGCTCCCTACAAGGCGGGCAGGTGCTTGCACGGCCATCGGTGAACGTCTCGCGGCAGTTGTCGAAACAGCTCGACCGGGAGGTGCACGAGGCCGATATCAACGGCTACAAGAACACGACCGACACGCTGCCGTCGGCCGAGCAGTTCAAGGAAGGGCTCGAGCAGGAAGCAACTGCCGGCATTGTGGCGCAGCTCAAGGAATTCTTCCGATCTCACCACCAGAAGAGATTCTATAACACCGCCCGCCGACTGGCGAGCGAGAAGCAGGAGATTCCGGCGGCGAACGCCTACGCTTGTTTCCTCGCGTGCGAAACGGCCGGCTCGATGGCGTCGGAAGCACGCGATTTCCTTGAGAATTTATGTACGAAGCAATTGCGGTGAATGGCATATGAATAGTTTGGCTTGCCGGGCTGTAAGGGATAGGAATTTGGAAGAGCGGGCGGGACGCCCAATGGCGTGAGGTTAAGGCGGTCCGTCCGTTGTAGGGGCAGGGCGCGCGAGTCTTCGAGCGTGTTCCCTGCCCTCTTACAGCCTCAATCTCATACCATTGGGCGGGACGCCCGCGATCCCAGGGGACAGCTACCGACAAGCGGGCGGCGTTTGTTTTTGTCCGTGTCTGTCCGTGTTATGCTGAGAAGCGAAGATGACGGTCAGGGCTGACAGCTTGCGATTACTGATGGTCTGCGCGGGGCTGCTGGCGTTGCCGGCGGTCGCAGGGTGCGCCTCGGCGCAGATCGACAGGGGAATCCAGCTCTATCGCGAGCAGAAGCACGACATGGCGGTCGCAGTGCTGGAGAAGGCCCTGCGGACCGAGGAGGAGCGGTCGTGGTATGAGCCGAAGCTGTGGTTCCGGAGACCGGGGAACGTCGGCGAGGGCCGCGTGGCCCTGAAATTGGCCCGCGTCCGCTCGGCCGAATCCCACGCAGCCCGCGGGCACGAGTTCTACCGAGCCGGCAATCTGCAGCAGGCTCAGGAGGAGCTGCGCATCGCGGCGGAATACGATCCCACTCACACACTCGCCGCCAACCTCCTCAGCCACACCACATGGCAGAACGAATTGGCCGACACAGCCATCGGGCAGGCGCAGGTATTGATCGACGCCGGATCGTGGGACGAAGCAATCGAAGTGCTCGACGGCATCATGTATCTCGCGCCCACACGGCCGGCGATCAGGGAGATGCAGGAACGCAGCACCGAAGCCAGTTTCCAGCAGCATTTCGACAATGGCAAGCAGTGTTTTGAGACCGCCGCTTACAGCAGGGGCGTAGACGAATTTCGGCTGGCGCTCAGCCGCAAGCCTGACAGTTCGGAAGCTTCGGCCTGGTATGCGAGATGCCTCGATCATCGGCGGGCGGCCGAGAAATGCGAACAGGCGTCGGATCTGCTGAATGGCGGCTCATTCGCCGAAGCCTATGACCGCTACGGCAGCGCGCTCGAGCTGGTCGAGGCGTTCGGGCCGGCCATTGCCGGCAGAAAACAGGCCCGCGACCGATGGGTCGAGCAACTGCTGGCTTCCGCACGCGAATTGCTCGAGACGGGCGGCAAGAAGGAATGCTTCCGGGCGTACGATCAGCTCATGAACTGCGAGGAGCTTCACGCGGGCCACGTCGAGGTCGACGCACTGCGTCCGTTGGTGTCGCGTCGGCTCGCGGAAATGCTCGCGGCCGAGGCATCGGCGCTGCTTGCCGAGTCGGGAACGCAACGGGCGGCCACGGCATGGATAGCGGCAAAGCGCGCGGAGGAGTTTGATCCCACAGTGCCGGGCGCAGCGGAACTCGCGGCCGCCACGAAAGAGCTGATGGACGCCGTCGCCACGCGGTTCGTGACGGTACACGCGGCGGCAGCGGTGGAAGATGGAGCCGGCGACGGTGCATCCTTCTTCGCCCGGCGCCTCGCCGCCGGGGTCGCCGGGCGCCTCAACCAGTCAGGCGTGCCGCTGCTGTCGGTAAGCTCGGGAGATCGTAACGCGGAACTGCTGCGGATGAAGGGTGATATCTCCGACGCCTACGCCGGCCGCGCCATCGCCTGGAACGAAATGGCACTGCACCTGATCGTGTCGAAGCGCTCGGCCGAACGGACGCCCCTGCAGCATCGCACAACCATCCCCAGCAGGCGCCGGGCCGGCTGGGCAAGCGTTGCGAACGAAGAATGGGAGCGGCGCTCGGCCGAATTCCAGGAAGGCATTGCGAAGCTGGCGGAACTGCAGTCCGCTCACCGCCAGGCGAAGGCCGCCTGCGAAGCCGCTCGAGTCGAACAGGCGAAGGCCGACGTGATGTACGAAGCTGCGCAGAAACGTTATGGGCTGGTGCTCGAGCTTCGTGCGGCGCATGAAAGGCGCGGCAAAAGCTACATGGGGGCACGCCTGCCGCGCGGTGCGAATGTTGAACTCGAGAACTACCGCCGCCTCGAAGGCGAGCTGCGCCTCGCCAACTCGCAAAGGGACCGGCAGGCCGATGCCCGCGCCACGGCCCACAACAACTATCGACTCGCGCTGGAGGAACTCAACGAGCTGGAGCGCACGCTGCACGACACGCAGAATCGGCTCGCCGGGCACCTTCAATACCTGGAATCGCAGGAACCTCAACAAATGGAACCGAAGTGGGAGGCGTATGAGTTGGCGGCCGGCTACGTAACGTGCTCGGGGCAGGTGCAGATCGATTCTGAGCTACGCTCGAACGATGCGGTGCTCGCGAAACCGGCCGCCGCCGCGTCCAACGCACGCGAAGTGCGCATAGTATCGGGCGCGGATGTCGGCGACACCGGCGGATTCATCAATCAGCCCAGCACGCTGCCTTCACTCGAAGCGTTCCTTGCAGACCTCGAGCGGCAGGCGACAGCCGATTGCCTGCAGCAGTTGCTTCGCTTCTTCTCAGAGCAACACCAGCAGTATTTCGACAAGGCGCGCGACGCGCACAGCAGCGGCCGAGCGGATGAAGCCCTGGAAATGTACATCCGCTACATGTATCTGGACGGAGGCAACACGCCGCTCCGCTATCGGGCGGCGGAGGCATTTGTGGGGGAGAAGATCGTCGAGCCGCTGACGGGAGGAAACCGGGAAGATAATTGAGTAGGGTTTGCAGGAAGAAGTACTGCATTACGCCAAGGTCTGCGCGTATTCATCGAATTATGACAACCAAGGTAGGGGCAGGTTTCAAACCTGCCCTACGGCACCCGGATCGACAGAGAAGAAGGGCGGGCACGGAGACCCGCCCCTACATGAGCCGACCTCATTTCTTGTTGGAACTGAGGCTCGCTCACCGCAGCGTCGCAAGGGCCTCGTCAAGCAGCAATTCTGCAAGCCCGGTCAGATCGGCCAGCCCGGTCTTATCCTGCTGCCTGTTCTCCTCGATGGTATCCATAACGGGGTCTATCTCGAACCTGACGGCGTCGCCGCTCAGGAGCCGGCGCCCTGTGCCGGAATGCACCACCTTCCAGATCACCTCGCCGGTTTCAACATCCACAAACTCGAGGCTGAAAACGACCTCGGCCACCTGAACACGCGTGCTGTAGCGGCCGAGCCTGCAGAAGGGTGCGCGAAAGGCAGCTACATTTCCCAGCAGCAGGTAATCGGCTGAAAGCTGCCGGCCCAGCTTCTTCCGCCTGGCGGGATCGACGAGAGCTGAACGCGCAACAGCCTGCTCCCCGAGAATCTGCCGCACGTGCCTGCGGTCGACAAGCGTCAGCTCCGGCCGATTCGCCAGCTTCTGCTGGAGTATGCTCGTCAGCGTCATTTCGGCGCCCGGCACTATGGCCGTGTAGTCGCGCTCGCGGCGGTCGTCATCGGCGCGCTGAAGCATTGGAATCGCGACGACCGGCCGGCTGTCCGGGGCGATGATGCGGGCTGGTGCAGCGGGAATCGCATTGGGCAGTTCGCGGTGTATCTCAAGGTACCGGCTGTTGCAGCCCGCCAGCAGGGCCAGCAATGAAACGCCGGCAAACCATACTCGCATCCGCTGTTGGAGGACGAGAATATTGTGAACGGGCGGGCAACGTCTGCCTGAGAAGGCAGGGGGCCGCCTGCCTGGTATGGCGCGTGAGCGTGCCCAAGAGGGCAGGGCAAGCCCTGCCCCTACCATGTTGCTATGTTGCATGATCACTCCGCAGGCGTGGTGCGCAGGGCATCCGGATTCGGTCCCACGTCCTGTTTAATCATCTTCTTCCTGATTCGTCGGCGTGCTGAGCGTTGATCGCCGGAATTCTTCCTCAAGCCCCTTCATTGCCGTTTCGATATCCGACTTCAGCAGTTTCTTCTCCTGAGCGTTTGCTATCTTGCGCGTTTCCTCGATGGCCGCGCGATAGAAGGCGTCGTCTTGCGCGATGATCATCAGCACATACAGCGTGCCCTTCCGGCCAAGCTTCCCGCCGGTATCGATCCATTCATCGAACTTGTGCGAGCCGCCGAGGACCGCGTCGGTTGTGTGCTCGGCCACGCGCGAAAACAGCCGCACCTGTTCGGCCTGGGTTGAGTCGAACAGGTCGCTGCGCGTGCGCACCGCTTCCTCGACGACTTCCGATACGTGTGTCTTGATGCGGCGCGCAAGCTCGGTGCGGCCGCTGAACTTCGCCATTTCGTTGCGGAGCTGCGGGTCGTGCTCCGAACTCATTCCCACGGCATACAGAGCGCGGCCGCGGTCTGCCGGAAACGCCCACGAGCCGCGGGTTACCCATTCGGGGGCGGGTCGTGATGAGCAGCCGGCGGCGGCTGCGATCGCGAGCAGTGGCAGGAAAAGCTTTCTGATGTTCATCGTGTCCTCCTTCAGGCAGCAATGGTTCATGCGGAGGCATTTGCGGCCTTGTATGATGTATATTTTGTATTCGGTCGGATGAAAGTCAAGGCATTTTCCGCAGGCACGCGAGAGGCTTGAGGCATGAGGCGTGAGGCATTGGAGGCGCGTTCTGCCAAGTCTGCGGAATCTGCAAAATCTGCTGACTTAATTTTACAGGAACAATCGGGGAAAAATGCCTTGACATATGCCGCGTCAAGTCTATAATCATCACCTGTGCAGGGCGGGTTGCTGCTTGCTGGCAATAGCCGTCTGCCTTTGGTGCTGCAAGCCCCGCCCTTACACTGAATCTTTTGCCCGCCCGAGTGTAGTCCGGGCGGGTCTGGAAACCCGTCCGTATGCGGGCAGCGTAGCCCGCTTGAGACTCAGTTGCAGTGAATGCGGGACGGCCGGGTAACAACTGTCGAGTGGGCATCGCAAAACGGAGGCTCAGCAGATGGAAAAGATGAGATGGATTGGAGTATGCCTGGCTGTAGTGACGCTGGCTGTGATGGTCGGATGCAGCGCCAAGCCGCAAGGTCCCATCGGGCGAACTGACGGGACAGGCGACAGGATCATCCAGGAGGAGCCGAAGCAGCCGGAATGGGTGAACTCGCGCGGCCCGTGGGAAGAAGAGTGGAACAAGGATCACCCCCAGGAAGCGGATCGCTACATCTGGGTTGTTGGGACCTCGCAGGCTGTTGATTCGCTTGATCGCGAGCAGTGGGCCGAGAAGAGCGCCCAGGATCAGGCTATCGAAGAGCTGATCAACGCGCTGGGACAGACCGTCAACACGGTTGCCATGGAAACCGAGGCGTGGTCGGACGAGACGCGCGACCTGGTGATCGGCGCTTACAAGGAAGCCGTCAAGGCTCAGATTGCCGACCATAAGATCAACTTCCAGAACTACCAGTGGTACAGATACGTGGTCAGCACCACAGGCATAGGCGGCCTCAAGAAGGATAGCTACCTCAAGAAGGGCCTGTTCAGGCTGGATAAGATGATGCTGACACAGAAGGTCGTGGATGAGACGGTCGCCGATGTGGGCAAGCGGATCGAGAAGAACACCGAGGTGCAGAAGGAACTTGTTGACCGCGCCAAGGAGCAGACCCGCAAGGCCATGCAGGACCTGATGGGCAAGTAGCCACAATGACAGGTGAACAGTAGAACAGGAGAACGCAGGCGAGACAAGACTCACCTGCTCACCTGTCACCTGGTCGCCTGCTCTGCCGGCAAAGCCGGCCAAATGATGTGCAGGGGCTTCCGGCGAGTGAGGCCGCGATGCCACGCGCGACCGCGCGTTCGGGCGATGGGATGAGGTCGCGGAAGCGGCCATCGAATGTGTGCGCATAGCCCGCGCAGGTGTGCGCACGACCGGTAGGGGCCAATGGCATTGACTTAAGCTGTCGAGGCGTTGTCCGCCTCGTTTCGAACCAACGGCGCCCCAGATGCCGTAGGGGCAGGTTTCAAACCTGCCCTCCCCATCTGGTCGTTGTTTTGAACATAGGGCGGGTTTGAAACCCGCCCCTACCTTGTGATTGCTTCGAACCGCATAAAAAGGCAAGTAAGGAGTCTTAAGTCAATGCCATTGACCCGTAGGGGCAGGGCTTGCCCTGCCCAACCTCCGGAATCTGACGCTGCGGGCAAGGCTGAATAATTGTTAGCACGGCGTAGCGTGTCTTGCGGTCTAAACGCATGTTTCTGGGGCAGGGCAAGCCCTGCCCCTACCAGACAATCGCAGTAGTATGCCTTACGACCCAGAGAAACACCATCGACGCTCCATACGATTAAGATACTATGATTATTCGAATGCCGGATCATATTTTGCGACTCAGCGGCATGTGGATCAAGGGCGAGGGCGACCTCGAAATCATCTTCGATTCCGCCCGCGGCAACCGCCGCAACTGAACTGGAATTGCGGGGCCGGATCAGGTAAAATTTGCAGGGCTGGGCAGGTGAATCCTGTCTGTTCTTACAATCGTCTTCATACCAGCCCTGTTTGTTTTTGGTTGCAGAGAAAAAACGATGATGATCCAGAAGGATAAGGCAGTTATCCGCGACCTCGCCAGGCAGGTGGCGGACTTGGCAGACAAACCCATCCAGGCGCAGCGGCGCGAGCTGTGGAAGAAGCATAACAGCCTCCGGCCGTGCCGTCCGATGATGCTGATTTTCCCCGAAGGCTCATGGGGCGAACTGCTTCCGCACGAAACGCTCGCCTGCGAGGGCAAGGATGCGCGGGGAATCGAGTGGCAGCTTCGCAGCCGCATCTATACCGAGGAACACTTCGAGGACGATACTGTAGTCGAGAAGGAATGGGTAGTTCATAAGGCGATCGGCAGCACCGGCTGGGGCCTCGAGGGGAAGCATATCGACAGCACGGAAGCGCGCGGCGCGTGGAAGTTCGATCCCGTCATCAAGGAGCCGGCCGACCTGAAGAAGCTGCGCGTTCCGGAGATCACCGTCGATGAGGCGGCCACGCAGAGGCGGCTTGCGGAGATGCAGGACCTGTTCGGCGATATTCTGACCGTCGGGCTGAAAGGCGTTTCGCATATCAGCTTTCACCTGATGAGCCAATACACCGTGCTGCGCGGGCTTGAGGAGGTCATGCTCGACATGTACGAGAACCCCGGCATGCTGCACGACGCAATGGCGTTCCTCGCCGACGGCCACCGGCAGGTCATCAGGCAGTACGTGGAGATGAACCTGCTGAGCTTCAACAACGATGGAACATATCATAATTCCGGCGGCAACGGCTACACCGACGAACTGCCGACGGAGGGATTCGACCCGAACCGGGTGCGGCTGTGCGACATGTGGGGCAGCGCCGAGGCGCAGGAAATGGCGCAGGTGTCGCCCGAAATGCACAACGAGTTCATCCTCGCCTACGAAAAGCCGCTGCTCGAGCCTTTCGGCCTCACCGGCTACGGCTGCTGCGAAGACCTCACCCGCAAGCTCGACTACGTGCTGACGATTCCTCAGATCAGGAGGATATCCATCGCGCCGTGGGCGGACGTCGACGCGTGCGCCGACAGGCTGAAGGGCGACTACCTGTTTTCCTGGAAGCCCAAACCGCAGCACCTGGTGGGTGATTTCAACGAAAGCGCCCTGCGAGACTACATCGGCCATACCATCGACGTCTGCATCGAAAACGGCTGCCGCCTCGAGATGATCCTGAAAGATACGCACACCTGCGAAGGCCGAGCCGAGCGGTTCGACCGATGGACGCAGATCGCGCGCGAGCTGATCGAGGAGAAAGCGGGGGTGATGAATGATGAGTGATGAGTGAAGAGAAGGGGAGATCACGCGGAGGCGCGGAGACGCGGAGACGCGGAGGGGGATGGGGCTGCGGAGTGATGAGTGTGGAGTGGTTTTCTTACTTGTCACACGCGACGGATTGGCTATAATATTCATTCGATGCCGGGTTTCGATCAACCATTCCACATGACCGGGAAAACCGCATATGAAAGCCGTAGTCGTCGAGAAGCCGGATGTCTTGAGCGTGAAGGACGTGCCCGAGGTCGAGTTCGATGAATACCAGGCGCTCGTGCGCACGCTGGCTTGCTCGATCTGTAACGGAACCGACAGCAAGATTCTGCACGGCACCATTCCATTCCTCCCGCCGGACATCTACCCGGG
>Ga0210003_1003704_pt1 | contig 12327 bp, 10 predicted proteins | sample LantaG_FD_182804 | JGI IMG/M metagenome (GOLD analysis project Ga0210003, IMG submission 182804) | Deep subsurface microbial communities from Baltic Sea to uncover new lineages of life (NeLLi) - Landsort_02402 metaG (SPAdes) (version 2) | ecosystem: Environmental > Aquatic > Marine > Oceanic >...
AGGAGAGGATAACCCTTTATGAAGAGTTCTCCTCTCCGAGAATCTTTGTGGAGGAAATAAATATGAGTGAGAGAATGGTTAGAAATTTGTGTGAGATGGTAAGCATCTCGAGCGAATCTGGTGAAGAAAAGGAATTTATTGAGTTTTTAAAAACTAAACTTCAACAGGAATTCAACGGGCGATGCCAGGTTGACAGCTATGGTAACCTTATTTGCAAAATACCCCCGAAGGATTCTTTGGTTTCAGAACCGCTAATGCTTGCTGCTCATGCGGACACAGTAAAACCGGGTAAAGGTGTAAAACCGGTAGTAAAAAACGGCGTGATCTACTCAAGTGGAGACACCGTACTTGGGGCCGACTGTAAGGGGGGAATCGCGGAGATTCTGGAGGCAGTTATAAGTGCACCTAAGCATCCACCTTTGGAGATTGTCATCACCCGTGAGGAGGAAGTTGGTTTTACAGGGGCCAAAAATTTAGACTATTCGCTAATAAGCGCAAAACGTGGTATTCTTGTGGACATGGATGCGCTTGATGCCATCGTAATCGGTGGCCCTTCCCATATGCTTATTGATATTGAGATCACCGGAAGGGGGGCCCATTCAGGAATGGAGCCCGAAAAGGGGATATCCGCCATTAAAGCAGCCAGCCTGGCCATAGCAACACTGAAAGATGGCAGAATAGACTCTGAGACCACTGCAAATTTCGGGATTATCCAGGGCGGTTTGATCCGGAATGGTGTTCCCGATAAATGCACCCTAAAAGCGGAGGTGCGTAGCTTAAATCACGAGAAGTGCATAGCTCTAAGCAATACCTACAAGGAAGTTTTTGAGGTAATAGCGCGCTCGATTGGAGCCAAGGCTGAGGTGAATTTGAATCTGGCTTATAAGGCAATAAGAATTTCAGAAGACGCACCTATGGTCCAGGTCGCAAAGAAAGCTTTGAAGAGTGTTGGGATTGAACCCAAGGTTATGGTGATCACTGGGGGTTTGGAATCATCTATTTACAACGAAAAAGGAATTGAAACGATCCCCATAGGGAATGGAGTAAAAAGCGAGCATACGACTTCTGAAAATATCTCTGTTGAGGATATGAATAAGGTGGTCCAGGTTCTTCAGCATATCTTCAGCCAATTTGCCTGAAGTTTAACCTTTAAGGAGGATAGATAATGGATATATGGACAGCGATTAAAAATAGGAGAAGTATAAGACACTTTACTGCCGACCCGTTGGAGGAGGAGGAACTTAGAGATCTGATATTGAAAGCAGGGGTCTGGGCTCCATCAGGCGGAAATGCACAGACCTGGCGATTTATTGTGATTACTGACCAAAAAATTCTAAATAAGCTCAAACTCGTTTCCCCAGGTCTCCTAGGCACTCCCCAAGCGGTCATTGTTGTTTGCCAGGATTTGGTTTATGCTTTAGAAAAAGGAGGAGAATTGGGGGTTAAAGTCCTTTCTTTGATGGATACTGCCATGGCAGCACAGAATATTATGCTTGCTGCCTATACGGTGGGTCTAGGGACGTGTCCTATCGCTTCCTTCCACCCCGAAGCTGTTCAAAGGATTATTGGACTGCCAGTCCACATTCATCCTCAACTTTTAATTTCGGTAGGTTTCCCCAAGGAAGATAATCCTCCTATTCCCAGACGAAACTCCAATATAATATGGTTTAATTCCTATGAAGAATAATGAAACCTTTAAAAAACAAATTTTCGGATTAGTTTGCTATATGGTTACCAGTGCTTGCAATTTGGTAAATGAAACAAAAAATTATGGTCCATTTCGACTTGTTGATACAGCAAGTCGCTTAATTACTATTCTGTCTGAAAACCAAGGCTCATCGTCTGAACTGGAAAAAATTCAAGAAAAAATTGAGCAGGGAAAGTACAAAGTTATGGAGGGGGAACCTCAATTTAGGTCATTTTTAAATGAGCTTGTTCTTTACATCACGTCATTGATGGAGGATCAAAATTGAAATCTGCACTCTCTGACTGACACCGAAAGGAGGTGGAACGAAGGGAAGAATAGAGGGAAGAATGTGGTACTAAATTGTTAATTGTTAGAGGAAAAGAAAAGTAAGAAATTAAACCTTAAAAAGTTATTAATGTTATATTTTACTTAAAGAAAATTTTAAAAATTAAATTATAGATGCTCGTATAAACTCTTGGATATGGCAAGAGTGTTTCTACTATGTGACCGTAAATCACAATAGGCTACGGGTGGAAGTGCGCCTTCATAAAAATGAGACGGAGTTCAGAAGCATATCACAAATTGATTGATTTTTTCCCAATTTTCATGAAAATCTCAAATCTCAAAAAATGCTTAACAGCTTGTGGGGATATACTATAAAATAAGGATTAGCCCAGTGGATTTTGGAAAAACTAAACTATTACCAAATTAATGGAAGTGATGCATCTAAAGTAATATAGCATGAATTTACAGAAAGGAGGGAAGAGTAAAAAATTATTCTGAAAAGAAGAAATCTTGCCTGATTGGCAAGGATTATAAATTTAAAGTACTGAAGGAGGTACGAAATGTATTATTATGAATATGAATTAGGAAAAGCAGCTAAAATTCTTTGTGAAGAGCTTTTCAAATTGAAACCAGGAGAAACATTTATTATCACTGCGGATACGGAATCTGATGATAAGGTTGTTAATGCCACAGCTACAGCTGCTTTTGCATGTGGTGCTAAGCCTATGGTTATCTACGTAGCTTCACCATTAGGTGTGGGAAAAGCAGCAGATCCCATGCTTCCTTTAGAATCTCTCACAGCCGCTCTTTTAAAGGCCGATGCTTGGGTGGAATTTAACAATAAGTGGTTACTTTACTCCACTCCTTTCGACATCGCCATGCAAGAGAATAAAAAGCTACGCTATCTTTGTTTAGTGGGGATGGACGTTGATATGATGGTCAGGGTTATAGGACGAGTGGATTACAAAGTTTTAAAAGAGTTCGAGGAATTGGTGAGCGACATGACCGCGAAGGCCAAGCATGTTCGCATGACCACACCCGCTGGTGAAGATGTGGAATTCGACATTGACCCTTCCCACCCCATTTCCTGCGAAACAGGGTATGTTGATACACCCGGTCCACATATGATGGCAGGACAGATAGGGTGGGCACCTGTTTTCGAATCTATAAATGGAGTGATCGTTTTTGATGGATCTCTTGTCCCGCCTGTTGGGCTTTTAAAAACCCCGGTAAAGTTGCATGTCAAAAACGGTGAGGTAGTGAAAATCGAGGGAGGAAAGGAAGCCGCGGAGTATGATAAGTGGCTTAAGAGCTTCAACCACCCACAGATGTTAAAGCTGGCCCATGTGTGTTATGGTTTCAACCCTGGAGCTCGCCTGACCGGAAATATTCTGGAGGATGAGCGCGTCTGGGGCGCAACAGAGTGGGGTCTGGGACAAGTTGGTCCCATGTATCTGCCTCCCAAAGGCATCATCGCTCCCTCGCACACCGATGGGATTTGCGTTAACACTTCGGTTTGGCTAGATGACAAACAAATTACCGACAAAGGGCGGGTTGTTGATCCAGAATTAGCAAAGTTAGCCAAACAGCTCGGCAAAGAGTAAAGGATGAATTATAGGAGGAAAAGATATGAACAAAATTCTTTGGATTAACCCTTTTGGAAATTCAAACTTTGACCAACCTATTAAGGATTATCTTAATCAAGGCAAAGGTCAAAGCACAGAGGTTGAAACGATCTCCTTTAAGCGAGGGCCGAACCACGTAGAATACCACTATTACGAGAGTCTATTACTTCTGGACATTTTGCATGCCATCCGCCGAAAAGAAAAAGAGGGCTATGATGCCGCTATCATTGGCTGTTTCTATGATCCTGGTCTTAGAGAAGCGAGAGAGATCACCCAGAGGATGGTGGTGACCGCACCAGCAGAAGCCTCTCTGCATATCGCCAGCACCTTAGGAAACTCCTTTTCTATCATTGTAGGGAGAAATAAATGGATCCCAGCCATGCAGGAGAACGTGGTCAAATATGGGTTAAAGGACCGTTTAGCTTCTTTCAAGTCGATAGATATGGGAGTGCTGGATTTTCACCAAGACCCTGATAAAACCATTAAGCGTATCATCGCTGCGGCTAGAGAAGCGGTGGAGAAAGATCGAGCTGAAGTAATTGTTCTTGGTTGCACAATCCAGTTTGGTTTTTATCGAGAGCTTCAAGACATGTTGGGGGTGCCAGTAATCGATGCTGTTTTGGCCCCTCTAAAGTATGCCGAGTTTCTCATTGAAGTCCGCAATCGCTTCGGCTGGGGACATAGCAAGAAATATGGCTATGAATCCCCTCCTCTTGAAGAAATAAAGTCCTGGCGGATTGCTGAGCAGTACAACTTAGGTGATCTTTGGGAGTAGAGGAAATTTTAACGGATAGCAAAATCAAATTTAATTAATTGCGGGTTGGCTTTGATGTGGGAAGAATTTTTACTGATGGAGTTTTGGTCTCTGGTACAGAAGTATAATAGGCTTTCAGAAAACTCAAGAAGGTTAAAAAAGTTCACCTCCAGGCCCTTAAAAAATCGATAAAATGAGTAGAAATTAACCGATAACCTTCCTTAAACCCTTATCAGATAAGGGTTTAAAAGGGTGGAGGTGAAGAATAAAATAGAGGTACTCTAAAAGCCTTGTAAGGCAAGGGTTTTAGAGTTTTCTGAAAGGCACGAAGTACAAAGTTATGGAGGGGGAACCTCAATTTAGGTCATTTTTAAATAAGCTTGTTCTTTACATCACGTCATTGATGGAGGATCAAAATTGAAGCCCATACTCTCTGATACTGACACCGAAAGGAGGTGGAACGAAGGGAATAATAGAGGGAAGAATGTGGTACTAAATTGTTAATTGTTAGAGGATAAAAGAAAAGTAAAAAATTAAACCTTATAAAGGAAAGGAGAGAAGTTATGAAAGCAAGTAAATTTATTAGATTTTTAAGGAATGGATTGTTTTTAGTTTTAGTAGCGAGCTTGGTGTTGATTCTATCTTGTGCCGGATATACACAGCAAGAGGTTAAGGCCATTCGTCATACCAATTCGTGGCCTTGCTATATTGATCCGGCAGTTGGATCAGACTATGCAAGTTCAGCCGCAATTTGCAACCTATATGATTCACTGGTATTTCCTAATCCGGATGGCAGCGTGAAACCCTCGCTGGCAAAAAGCTGGACAGTATCTGAGGATGGATTGACCTACACCTTTGAATTGGTAACTGGGGCTAGGTTTCACAACGGAGACGAGGTGACAGCAGAGGATGTGGTTTTCTCTCTGGAGAGGATTATGACCATTGGAGAAGGGTATGGCTATCTCTTCGCCACGAGCGTTGAAAGTATCAAGGCTCTCGAAAAATATCAGGTTCAATTCACCCTTAAACAACCCTTTGGACCCTTCCTGGGAGCGTTGGTAAGGCTATACACCCTCAATAAAAAACAGGTAATGGCAAATATTCAGGATGGTCTATACGGAGAGTTCGGTGATTACGGCAAGGGATGGCTGGTTACTCATGACGCCGGTTCCGGCCCCTATAAAGTTAAAGAGATGAAAACAGAGGAATATCTCCTGATGGAGAAATTCAACGATTACTGGCTCGGATGGGAGAATAAAGATGCCCCGCAGTATGTGAAAGAGTTCGGAACCACTGAGGCGATTACCGTAAGGACCCTTATATCGAGAGGGGAACTGGAAATCACTGACCAGTGGCAGACCAGCGAAAATCTCGCTGCCATTGACCAGATTCCCAATACCGAGGTGGCCTCTCTCTTCGAAGGCTCAGTCCTGAACGTCATGCTTAACACCAAGATACCTCCGACAGATGATATACACTTCCGCAAAGCGCTAGTCTACTGTATTAACTACCAGCAAATTATTGACAAGATCTTCCCCGGTTCGCGCCCTTCCGGTTCTATTCCTGCTAGCATTCCTGGATATCATCCCGATCTGGAGCCATACACACTGGATTTGGCAAAGGCAGAAGAGGAACTAAAACAGTCTCCCTATTACGGAGAATTGGATCAGTACCCCATTGGACTCTACTGGGTATCGGAGGTTCCGGATGAGGAAAAAATTGCCTTGATGATTCAGTCTAATGCCGCCAAGCTGGGAATTAAGGTGAACGTCGTCAAAGTACCCTGGCTTTCTTTGATTGATATTTTGGCTAAACCCGAAACCACTCCTAACGCATCCGTTATCTTTGTCTCCGCTCATTATGCTGAGGCAGGATCGTTGTTAGAGTCTCGCTACCATTCAAATTCTTGTGGAACCTGGGAGCAGGGAGAATGGCTGCAAAATCCAGAAATTGACGCAATGATTGAGGACGCGATTGCTACCGTTGATCGCGAAGAGCGATTCCAAAAATACTATGCCACTCAGGAGAAAATAGCGGAACTCAGTCCAACATTATGGGTTTTGGAGCAAGCAGTGAAACAAGCTTATCGAAACGATTACATATTTTTCCCTGCCGCAGAGGCGATCAAAGAGGGGAACCCCTGTACTCCCGTTATGGGTTATAACTTTTATTATCGGGATTTCAAGGTCACTCCTGAAAAGGCACAGCCGCCATATACGCCGTTCAAACCATAATATTTGCTCGAAGGTAAAATTCTCTAAGCACGTTGAAATTAATAAGCAGGCTCTTCATGAAGAGCCTGCTTAATATGGAATAAAGGAGTGTTCATCTAATGAAACTTGGCAGTTTTCTTCTTAAGCGATTGTTACTCTCGATCTTTGTAATTTTTGGCCTGTCGATAGTGATTTTTATAATTGCGCGAGTTGTCCCGGGTGACCCGGCCCGCATGGCCCTGGGGCCGAGAGCTCCTGAAGAGGTGGTTCAGAGGCTGAGGCAGGAAATGTATCTGGACAAACCCTTACCGGAGCAATATTTTTACTGGATCAGAGGGGTTTTATCTGGGGATTTTGGTCGTTCTTTGGTTACTAAAAGGGCGGTATCAGAAGATATTAAGGAATACCTTCCAGCAACGATGGAACTGGCTATTTTTGCGGGTATATTAATGGTTATTTTTGCTGTTCTCCTCGGAACCATTGCAGCTCGATATAAGGACACCTGGGTGGATAGTTTAATTAGGACTCTGAGCTATTTTGGAGTGGCTATTCCAGCGTTCGTGGCAGCGATTATTTTTATGCTGCTATTTGGATATTACTGGCCAATATTACCAGTTTTGGGTAGGCTGAGTTCTGGAATAATCCCGCCTACAAGGATCACGGGTCTATTGACCTTTGACAGTTTAATCCAGGGAAACTTTGTGGCTTTCTGGGATGCGTTCAAGCACCTGATCCTACCGTCCGTTGCCTTATCCTTAGGAGCTCTTTTTCAGGAAACCCGCATTACACGCTCTTCTATGGTTGACAATATGCGTAAGGACTTCCTTTCCGCAGAACGGGGGTATGGTATTCCCGAGAGAGTTATAATGTTTAAGTATCTTCTTAAACCTTCACTGATTCCCACGGTATCGATAATGGGCCTGGATTTTGCCTCCTTATTTGCTAATGCCTTTTTGGTGGAAATGATTTTTAACTGGCCCGGGATTTCGCGTTACGGTATCAGCGCGATGATGCACAAGGATTTAAGCGTTATTTCCGCAGTGATCATTGTATTTGGCGTCATCTTCGTGGTCGTGAACATTATCGTCGATATTATTGTAGCTTTTCTGGATCCCAGAGTCAGATTGAGCACTAGCCGAGGTATATAAAATGAGAAACTCGAATCAGCCCAATAATTCAATAGCTACTAATTTAGTAAGACCCAAATCCATATTCTGGCTCAATCTGGGAAAAAATTGGTATAAGTTTTCCCGGAATACGTTATCAATAATTGGTCTGGTAATTGTCGCAGGGATAATTATTTCAGCAATTTTTGCGCCCTGGATAACCCCTTATCCTGAGCACGCTGGCCCCTTTGTTGATTTCGATAACACGGGACAACCACCTTCATTACAGCATCTTTTTGGGACAGATAACATAGGAAGAGATATCTTTTCAAGGGTCATCTTTGCGTTTCGCGGTGCTTTGATTATGGCAGTTTTGGTCCTGGCAATAGCAGTACCACCGGGTGTTCTCCTGGGGTTAATCGCCGGGTATCTCCAGAATACCTGGATTGACGCCGTAATCATGCGTATTACCGATATATTCCTTAGCGTCCCGCCCTTGATTCTGGCGCTTGCAATAGCAACAATGTTAAAGCCAACTCTGATGAACGCTATGATCGCAGTCACGGTTATGTGGTGGCCATGGTATACCAGGTTGGTATATGGAATGGCTTCTTCTATAAGGAACGAATATTTTGTTATTGCAGCAGATTTAACAGGTGCGAGTAAATTTTATATTCTCCTTCGAGAAATCCTCCCCAACTGTTTGTCCCCGGTTTTTACCAAGATGGCTTTGGATGTAGGGTGGGTAATTTTAATCGGAGCATCCCTGAGTTTTGTAGGCCTGGGAGAACAACCGCCCATCCCTGCATTAGGACAGATGGTTTCGGATGGAGCGAGGTACATGCCCACCTTCTGGTGGATGACTATTTTCCCCGCCCTAGCTATCGTGCTTGCCATTCTGGGTTTCAACCTACTGGGTGATGGTATTAGGGATATGCTTGAGACGGGGGTGGAATAAGATATGAAAACCAAAGAAAATATTCTGTTAAATATAAAAGATTTACACGTTTGGTACAGAGTGTATGGTGGTTATTTAAAAGTACTTAATGGCGTTCACTTAATGGTTCGAGAAGGTGAGCGAGTTGGCCTTGTAGGAGAAGCCGGTTGTGGGAAAACTACAACTATGAAATCAATTCTGCAAATACTTCCGCCCGGAGACTTCTATATTCCCCGAGGTCAGATATTTTACAAAGGGCAGGACGTCTTAAAAATGAGTTTTGAGGAGCTCCAAAGGCTTCGCTCTAGGGAGATTGCCATGATCTTCCAAGATCCAACCGCAGCTCTGAACCCAGTTTTTACTATCGGAAATCAAATCGGCGACGTTATTAAGTATTCCGCCACTTTTGAAGAGAATGTGCACAAGGAGAAAATTAAGACGCAATCTATAAAGGCACTAAAGGAAGTATATCTTCCGGATCCTGAAAGGATGTGTATTAATTACCCCTTTCAATTAAGTGGGGGTATGAGACAAAGGGTTTGTATCGCCATGGCCATATCCTCTCCGAGGAATTTAATCCTAGCGGATGAGCCTGGTACATCATTGGATGTCACCATCCAGGCCCAGATTCATCGGCTTTTGAATGAGCTAGTGGAAAAGAGGAATACAGCCATCATTTTAATTACCCATTCTTTGGGTGTAGCAAGAGAAATGACGGATAGAATTTATGTTATGTATGCAGGGACGATTGTTGAAACTGCTACTCCTGAGATCCTTTTTAAAAATCCTGTTCATCCTTATACCAAAGGTCTACTCGCATCGGTCCCAAAAATATCAGGAGGTGGAATAACCAAGGGTATTCCTGGGAAACTTCCGAGCTATTTGAATCCGCCTTCCGGATGTCGATTTCGGCTTAGATGTAAACATGAGAAACCGATCTGTTCGGAAAAGTTGCCGAAATTATCAGAAATTGAAAAGGATCATTCAGTAGCGTGCTACTTAAGCGAGAGGTGAATAAATGAAACAAGTTATAAATAATGAAGTTTTAAAAATTGAAAAATTGAAGAAATACTTTCATATTGGAAAGGACAAGAAAGGTCCGATATACGTTCGTGCAGTAGATGGAGTTACCCTTAGCATCAAGCATGGTGAGACTTTAGGATTAGTAGGGGAATCTGGCTCCGGGAAAAGTACTATTGCCTATACTGTCGTAGGTATGTATCGTCCAACCTCCGGTCAGATTTTATTTAAAGGTAAAAATTTAGGTATTGAGGCATCAAAGAGGCCTTTATCTTCAAAAAAAGAAATTCAGATCGTATTTCAGGATCCCGGGTCCTCTCTGAATCCCAGACAGACGATTGAACAAATACTGGGCTTACCCTTCAGGATTCACACCCAGACGCCGAAAAGGCAACTCCGAGAAAGAATGGTTGAACTTTTAGAAAAGGTAGAACTCTCTCCCGACTATCTCTACAAATCTCCACCCTCAATCGGCGGAGGAGAAAAACAGATGGTCTCCATCGCCAGAGCTATGGCCTCGAATCCGTCATTGATTGTTCTGGATGAACCGACCTCAGCTCTGGATGTATCAGTACAGGCTAAAATTATAAATAAGTTAATAGATCTGCAAAAGGAGATGAATTTGTCTTATCTATTCATCACCCATGACCTGAGCTTAATGAGAAATGTTGCCGATAGGATTGCTATTATGTATCTGGGAAAGATCTGTGAAGTGGCTGAGTCTGTTACCTTCTTCGAAAAACCACTTCATCCGTATACCCAGATGCTGATCTCTTCAGTCCCGGTGATTACTGAGGAAGAAGAGAACTTGAAACCCAAAAAGGTCATTTCTACCGGGGAGATCCCCAGTCCGGTTAATATTCCCCTCGGATGTAGCTTCCATCTCCGATGTCCCTACAAAATGCCCGTTTGCTCGGAAATAGACCCGGAGCTAATTGACATTTTTCCCGGGCATACAGTTAGATGCCACCTGTATACTAAGGAAAACAAAAAAACAATAAAGGAGTGATTGGTGTGAAAAGGAGAGTGCTATATATTGAGCCCGTAGTAAGCGAGATCGTTGATGATTGGAGAAAATATCTATCTCGATTTAAAAGCCTTAATACGGAGATAGAGGTCACTTCTTTGACCGAAGGCCCTAGACACCTGGAGTACTATTCCTACGGGTCGCTGGTAGTGCCTAAATTATTAAAAATTATCAAAGAGGCAGAAAAAGAAAAATTTGATGCAGCAATCATCGGGTGTTTTTATGATCCCGGCTTAAGAGAGGCCCGAGAAATTGTAGAAAAATTGGTAATTACTGCTCCGGCAGAAGCCTCAATGCATATTGCCATGACTTTAGGACAGCGTTTTTCCATAATTGTGGGACGGACTAAATGGATACCTCTTATGAGAGAAAATGTCATTAAGTATGGATTTCAGGACCATTTAGCATCCTTCCAGCCTATTGGCATGGGGGTACCAGACCTTCAGATGGACCCCGAAGAGACCAAAAGGAGGATAATTCAGGCTGCGGAAAAGGCGATTGAACAGGATGGAGCGGAAGTTATCATCCTTGGCTGTACTCATCAATTTGGGTTCTATCAAGAGTTACAGAGTATTTTAGGGGTACCGGTTATAGATGCTGCTTTGGCTGCCTTTAATTACGCTGAATTCCTTGTGGATTTGAGAAATAAGCATGGATGGTATTTCAACAAGAAGAATGAATACCTACCTCCCCCTCAAGAAGAGATTGAAGCCTGGAAGCTCTCAGACCTTTTTTAGGACCAGATGGAATCGTTCTAAGAAAAATTTAAAGGATGTAGATAAAAATATTCGTTTTGTAGGTGCATTATCCCCTTACCAGCATAAAGAATTGATTAAAGAAGCCAACAATAATCTACCATCACACCAGTAAATAATTATAAGCTTGAGTTTTATAACCTCCGTGCCAGCATCTAGGAACTTGATGTAACAGTTGTGGTATATATTTACGAAAAACTTCGAGAAGGACAGGTCAAAGTCTTGAAAAAGATATAAAAAGAATATTTTCCAAACTCCATAAATTAAAATGCCGGATTCAATAAGCAAGTGCCACAAAGTAGCAAGTGGCCTCAAGTGGGGTTTAAACCCCAGAAACTTTCTTGGGCGATTGTTTAAGGTTGATTCAATGTTACATAATTTGTTACTCCGATAGTTTGCTAAAATCTGTTTCTTTTGGCAAGTACCAGTGGATCAAAGTATCTGTCAATTTTTTTTGGGTAATTTTTTGGTGAAAAAATATTCTTCATAATAGATTATATTTAATATAAGAGTTAGACAGCATATAGTCTACTACGATAAGATTTATTTATTTGAATATTTTTTTAAAGTTTTATATAATGAACCTGTCTACTAAAGAAATTAAAGGAGCTAAGGGTAAAAACTTAGTGAGGAATTTGCTAGAAAACAATTAGAAGAAAGAGAGTTTACAGTTAAAAATTATTTAGAATGAATAAAAATTCGAAAAATAATTCTTTACAATTGGTTATTAGTAGAATTAATAAATAAAGAAGGAGAAAATATGATTAATGTTTAAGGAAAACCAAGAAAAACAAAAATTATTAACATCTTTTGAATTTGAACCGGGAAAAGTGGAAAAAGGTTATACTGATAGGCGTTTATACATCAACCTTTCAGAAAATAAGATTGAAGAAAAACCCATTGACCTTCAGGTGAAGG
>Ga0210003_1003705_pt1 | contig 12326 bp, 7 predicted proteins | sample LantaG_FD_182804 | JGI IMG/M metagenome (GOLD analysis project Ga0210003, IMG submission 182804) | Deep subsurface microbial communities from Baltic Sea to uncover new lineages of life (NeLLi) - Landsort_02402 metaG (SPAdes) (version 2) | ecosystem: Environmental > Aquatic > Marine > Oceanic >...
GCAAAGGTTACAAGGGCCTCGTTACCGCCTGCGCAAACCGCTATCTAAAAAACGACCCCCCTGCCGAAGCCATTAAAAAGCCCGGCATCATCGGCGATGTCATCCTGCTTATGACCGTCGCTTACGAATTCTCAACCGACACAAAATTTCTTGACCGCGCCGATTACTTCGCCGACCTCGGTATCCAAAAATTCCTCGACATATCCCCCCTGCCGCGCGCCGCCGCAGGCTTTACACACTACGAAGCAATAACCCGCGCCGACACTATGATGATGGCACTCCTGCAGCTATACCTCACTCAAAACAACCTGAAAATCACCACTCCTCTCATCTACACCGACAGGTAAAAAGCCGCTCGCCTCGCCGTCCCCTTCGCCCGGAAATCCAAACGCCCCTCACATTCCTACTGCGCCCGGTGGGAAGGGTAGCCGTGTAAGGACTGTATTTGTTCCCAGGCCTGGCGGTCCGGCTCGTTCAAGTCGTCGGGCGCAGCCAGACTCAGCAGCATTTCTTGTTGTGCGGCACTGTACTTCTCGTCCAGCCGGCGCTGTGCCTCGGCAACCCGCAGTTGCCCTTGCATCGCCCACAGTATTCGCAAAGCCCACAGCTCCTTTTCTGGCAGACCATCCACAGAGGTCCGCTTGCGCAGTTCTTCCTGCTTTTCAGGAAAAAAGTTCCTGTCCAGCCACTGCTTGAGCAGAGCCAGCAGGCCTTTCTCCTGCTCGCTGCCGGCTGCGATAAGCGTCGCGCCGGGCTTAGTCGGGTGCTCGGCGCCAAAGTAAATCCGCGAAGGTGTGTCGCTCAACAACCGGCCGTCAAAACAAAGCTGAAACTTCTCCCCGCCGCGAGCAGTAAAATCAATCGCAGCCGTACCTCCATCAGAAAAGTACCGCACGTCGGTAATCTCAATCGGAGGCTTTATCAACTCTTGACCAATTTGCACCGGCCCCACCGACCCCCTGTCACGACAGCCCACGATTGCCGACAGCGCGATAACTACCACAACAACTTTGCAGCCCCAAACTCTCCCGCTGATATGTACCATTACGCACCTCCACAATATCATCATTTTTAACTTGCCACATATTCCACAAAATAACGCCGCAATACTCTTAGCCCTCGACAGCCTATCAGCTCCGCCTCAAAATTACAACTCTTTTTGTGTATTCTTCCCCAACCATCAATCTTGACAACCGAAACCAGACTGTGTATAGTCGCCCCGTCTGGATGAGCTTGTCAAATTACTTATCCCAAAAACCTGTTCGGAAAGGACAAACCTATGAAAGCCACAAAAATCCTTTTCTTTGTGCTCCCGGCAATCGTCTGGCTTCCCTGCGCCGTCGCCCAGTTACCGCAAGCCTCCCTCAGGGCCGACCTCATGGCCCAGCCCGGTGTCGTAAAGGCATACTTCCTTTTTCCTGAGGCCCCCTTCGAGTCCTGTCATGCCTCCACCATCGCCGAGACGAAAGACTATCTCGTCTCAGCCTTTTTCGGCGGAACCGGTGAAGGCAACAAAGACGTCGGTATCTGGCTTTGCCGAATAAAGAAAGGAACCAACAAACGCTCCGTCCCCGTCCAGGTCGCAGACGGCATTCAATACACCTCCGTACCTTCAGCCGATGTAAAGCGATGGCCCTGCTGGAACCCCGTTCTGTATCAGGCCAAAGCCGGCCCCCTGCTGCTGTTCTACAAGGTCGGCCCAAATCCCGATACCTGGTGGGGCATGCTCAAGACAAGTAACGACCAGGGCAAGACCTGGTCCCAGGCGCAGCGCCTGCCCGAAGACATCACCGGACCGGTAAGGGCAAAGCCCGTGCTGCTCGATGACGGCACGCTTTTGTGCGGCTCGAGCACCGAAAACAAAGGCTGGCGCGTGCACATGGAATTCACGAAAGACCTCGGCAAAACCTGGAGCAGGACCGACGCCCTTAACGACGGCAAAGACTTCCCCGCCATTCAGCCGACTATCCTCAGAAATCCAAACGGAATGCTGCAGATTCTCTGCCGAAGCGACGGCAACATCCGCCAATCCTGGTCCGCCGACGCCGGAAAGACCTGGACGCCTATGACAAAATCCATCCTACCCAATCCCAGCGCAGGTATTGACGCGGTAAGACTCCGCGACGGTCGACATCTCTTGGTTTACAATCACTCGACGGGTGATACCGGCGGACGCTCCAAGCTCAACGTTTCCGTCACCAAAGACGGTGAGCGCTGGAAAGCCGCCCTAAAGCTCGAAGACGGCGAGACAATCGGCGGAAAACACGCCTACGGCGCCTATCCCGCGGCGATTCTCGACTCCGACGGCCTGGTCCATATCACTTACACCTGGAAACGCGACTTTATAAATTATGTTGTCATCGACCCGGATAAGCTTGTCCTGCGCGATATGCCCGACGGCAATTGGCCCGACTAAGACGACGACAGAAAAAAATATTTAACTGGTCTGCAATAAGGAGATAAATCATGGAGCACGAAGTTTTATATCGGCCGGCTTATGCCCTGCTAAAGATAGAGCTGGCACAGGGCGAATCAGTCTCCGCCGAGGCAGGCGCAATGGTCAGTATGTCCAGCGGCATCGCAATGGAGACCAAGGCAAGAGGAGGCGTCTTCAGTGCACTCAAAAGAAGCGTATTGGGAGGCGAGAGCTTCTTCATCAACACCTTCAGGGCCGATGAGCCCGGCGAAGTGACCTTTGCCCCCCCGCTGCCGGGTGACATATACGCCGCGGAGCTTACCGGCACCACCCTCTACGCGCAGTCCGGCTCCTACATCGCCTCCTCGCCCGACGTGCAGGTCGATACCAAGTGGGGCGGCGCCAAAACGTTCTTCTCGAAAGAAGGTCTCTTTCTGCTGAAACTCTCCGGCTCCGGACACGTGTTCCTCTCCAGCTACGGCGCCATTCACCAGGTCGAGCTTGCCCCGGGCCAGCAGTATATCGTAGATACAGGCCATATGGTCGCCTTCGATGAAAGCGTCCAGTACAACGTCAAGGCCGCCGGCGGAATCAAGTCCACACTCTTTAGCGGCGAGGGCCTTGTCTGCCGCCTGACCGGACCAGGCCGAATTATGATTCAGTCCAGAAGCACCGACGCCTTCCTCTCCTGGCTGATTCCAAAACTACCAAAGAAAAAAAACTGAAAAACGACAACCAAACGCCTCACATCGCCTGCGCCGATTGTATAATCTCTTTCTACGTCAAAAAACCGCCGCCGCAAGCCCGGCAACCCTTCTGACAATCTCTCTTACCTCCCGCCGCCGCACCCCTCAACCTTCCTTCACGAGCCCCGATTCACGAAACACGATTCACGAAACACGATTCACGAAACACGAGATACGATTCACGATTCACGAGATACGAAACACGATTCACGAAACACCAGAAAACACTTGTAATGTTGGCAGTGATTTGATAACGTATGGCCTATTGATTTTGTATTGATGCTGTGAACCGAGGATGATATGCCAAAAGAGCAGATTCTTATGAAAATGTTACAAAAACTTAATTCATCAAAAAGACGCCAATCACGCACTCAAGGCAGGATGAACGCATTAGTCGCCGCCACATCGCTGGTTGCTGCACTCCTGGCGGCCATCGGGGCTTTGCCGGTCAAGGCTAAGGCCAATGTTCAGTTCGACGGCAAAAAGTGTTATCTTTCGGACAAGCCGGAGTCGCTCCGGGTCACCAACCAGGGCTATCTCGAGTGGATGACGCCAGGCCCGCAACAACAACTGTGCGTGCGCCTGGACCAGATGCCGCTCAGCAAGGTCGGCGACATTGCCGAAGTGCGGTACCTGTATAAGGCAGATGGCCCGCCGCCGGCAGCCGGAGACGAAAAGCGACACACCCAGCCGGATGACCCTTGCCGCATTTCGCCCGCACGCAACTTCCGCATCGGCCTGTTCGATTCCAACCAAAAAGGCTATGTCGAAGCTGACGGATATGACCGCGAAAATGATATATGGAAAGGGTACCTCGGCTACTATGCCCATGTTGTCCCCCACATCAGCCCCGAAGCCAAATACCTGACCGACGACGGCAAGGTGAACCTGCCCGGCAAGATGTTAAAGCGGACCAACCCGCACAGTCCAACCTTGCTTGGGGCGGGCGCCGGTTCCCAAATTCGTCACGGCATCAGTGGCTTTGACACGCCGCTCGGACGCTTCGTACCGCTTTTCGTGCGGCTCAAACGGACCGGCCCCACCACCGTACATTTCACTGTGACCATAGATAACGTTAATTACCTTCGCATCGAGGAAGACGCCTCCAATCAGCCCCGCAGCATCGATGTGCTCAGCATTTATTTTCCTAAGCAGTGGCCCCACGCAAAGATAACTCTGGCCCCGATGTCGGCCGCCAGGTCGCTCCTAAAGCCGAAGCTCAAACCCGCCTCGATGCAGCATGTCAACGTTTACAAGGAGCCGGGACGATTCGGAGGCTGGCCCGCCGGATACAGCGCAAACCAATGGATTTGGGGCAACGAGATAATGGTCGCCTTTCGACGCGGCTACTACAAAGCCAACCCAACCAGTCACACCGTCGACTGGAGCAAGCCCAGCCGGAGATGCCAGGCCAGAAGCCTCGATGGCGGTCAAACCTGGGTCCTGGAAGAGTCGGTGTCGACACGCGGCAAGCAGGGCTGGCCAGACCCAAGCACCGGCGGCATAAATTTCGCACATCCTGACTTCGCCATGCAACTCGGCGGACGCTTCTCCATCTCATACGACCGCGGAAGAACCTGGCAAGGACGCTATTCATTTACCGGCCTGGACCTTGGCATGACCTCACGCCACGATTACATGGTCCAGGGGCAGAAGGAGTGCCTGTTCTTCCTCTCCGCCGCAATGCCGGAGGTCAGCGGCTCCAACCACAACGACCGCGCTTTCATGGCGCGGACCACCGATGGAGGACATACCTTCCAGTTTGTCTCCTGGCTGACGGACGAAAAGTCCATCAGGGTCCGCTCGGTTATGCCCTCGGCAGTCCGCACATCGCCGTCCCGGCTGGTGGCCGCCACACGCCGCAAAATTAAGAACGACGATACCAGGAAAAACTCCAATTGGATTGAGGCCTCCGTCTCAAACGATAATGGAGCATCCTGGCGATACCTCAGCAAGGTCGCCGACACCGACCGGGGCGAAGAGAACGGCAGTCCCCCAGCCATGGTCCGACTTCGCGATGGCAGGTTGGCGCTCGCTTACGGCTATAGGAGCTACCCTATAGGCATACGCGCCAGGTTAAGCAGCGACGACGGTAAGACCTGGAGCGATGAAATCGTCCTCCGTGACGATGGCGGCACATGGGATTTGGGTTACCCACGAATGATGCAAAGACCTGACGGCAAACTCGTAACCATATATTACCATAACACGCGTCAAAACCCCGAACCACACATCGTCGCGACCATCTGGGACCCTGATACAGTGGGCTATTAAAGCTGTCCTGCCTGCCCCCACGATTCACGATTCACGAAATACGAGCTCCGATTCACGAGCTACCAGTTCCGAGCTACGATCCTCCGTGCCTATAAGGCACCTTCTATCTACTTCTGGCGAACCACGCGCACGCATCGTTCGCACAAATCAGGATACTCCCCGTCCGCTCCCACGCTCGCCCAGTAGTTCCAGCAGCGCTGACATTTCTCGTGCGTGCTCTTAGCCGCCGAAACCTTCGTCCCATCACTACCGCCGACAAGCTCAACCTCGCTAACAATACAAAGCGCAGCAAACTGTTCGAGCCCGAAGTCACCAAGCAGTCCCTTCAATTCCTCGTCGTCGCTGTAAATCGTAACCGACGCCTCCTGGTTACTGCCAATCTTCTGCTCCTGCCGCAGCCCCTCCAGCACCACCAGCACCTCGTCGCGAAGCCCCATCAGCTTATCCCACTTCGCTTCGTCCGCTTGCCGGTCAATCGCCTCATCCACTTCCGGCTGCGCAGCTAAATGAACGCTCTCCACATCCTGCGACTTGAACTTCATCGCTGACCACGCCTCTTCCGCCGTATGAACCAGTATCGGCGCGACCAGCCGAACCAGCCCGTCCAGTATCGCATACATCGCCGTCTGCCCGCTTCGCCGCGAACGACTCTCCGCCGCATCGCAGTACATCCTGTCCTTCAGAACGTCCATATAAACGCTGCTCATCTGAACCGTGCAGAAGTTATAAATCAGCGAAAACACACGGTGAAAGACATAATTCTCATAAGCCTCCGTAACATCGCCAATCAGCTTCTGAAACTGCTGCATCGCCCACTTATCAATCTCGAACATCGCCTCGTACCGCACCGCATCTCTTGCCGGCTCGAAATCATCAACGTTCCCGAACAGATACCGCAGCGTATTGCGAATCTTCCGGTATGCATCCCGCGTCCGCCCTATCAATTCGTCGTTGCACCGAATATCCTCCTGATAGTTCACGCTCGCCACCCACAGCCGCAAAATATCAGAGCCGTACTTCGCAACCTCCTTCTGCGCGCTCACAAAGTTACCCAGCGACTTCGACTGCTTCATCCCTTTTTCATCGACCGTAAAACCGTGAGTCAGCACGCTCTTAAACGGTGAACATCCTCGCGAGCCAAGAGCCGCCAGAAGTGACAACTGGAACCACCCCCGGTGCTGGTCCGAACCCTCCAGGTACATATCCACCGGCACCTCCCAGCCGGCCCGCAACGCCGCACTATACCAACTGCACCCCGACTCGAACCAGACGTCGAAGATATTCTCCTCTTTCTTCAAATCATCGAAGCTGAACCCCTCCGGCAGCTCAAAATCATCGCCAAGAATCTCACGCGGCGAATCCGTAAACCAACTGTCCGACCCCTTCCGCGCGATATGCAGTGCCGCCGCCAATACCGACTCCCTCGTCAGCAGGTTCCGCCCCTGCGAATCCACAAACACCGGTATTGGCAGTCCCCAGCTTCGCTGTCTGCTGATGCACCAGTCAGGCCGGGATTCCAGCATCCCCGCAATTCGCTTTTCGCCCCACGCCGGAATCCATCTCACCTTACCCACTGCTTCCAGCGCCAAATCACGAAGGTTCTTACCGACGCCCGGCAGCTCCTTATTGACGCTGATAAACCACTGCTCCGTCGCACGAAATATCACCGGCCCCTTGCTCCGCCAGCAGTGCGGATAGCTGTGCGTAATCTCATCCTCGGCAAACATCAGCCCCTGCCGCTTCAGATATTGATTCACCAAACCGTCCACCTCAAGAACGCTCTTTCCCTTCAGCCAATCCGGAACCGTCTCATCATAGCAGCCGTCGTCCTTAACGGGCGAATAAATCGCCAGACCATATTTCTGCCCCGACGTATAGTCTTCAAGCCCATGTCCCGGTGCGATATGCACAAGCCCCGTCCCGTCCTCGGTCGTAACGTACTCGGCGCAAATCACCATCCACGCGTCTTTCTCGGTCGGATTCCCCTCAACGAACGGATGCTCATACCTCAGCCCCTCCAGCTCCTTGCCCCTGACCTTCCTCTCACTAACGCTGTATTGTTCTTGCCCCAGCCGGCCCGCCGAAACCACCGCCTCCACCCGCTCCGTCACCACTATCGACACGAACGCCCTGCCGTCCTTCTCATAGCTTATCGACGTATATTCAAGCTGTGGATGCACCGCCAACGCCAGGTTCGCCGCCAGCGTCCACGGCGTCGTCGTCCATATCATAAAACACACATCCACCGCCTCTGCCTGCTCTTCCGTCACCAGGCCAAGCTCAATCAGCCGGGCGACACTCTCCTCAGCCGCCGGCAAATTCACAAAGATACTCGGCGACGATATATCCTTATATTCCAGTTCCGCCTCAGCCAGTGCCGTCTCGCACCCCACCGACCAGTGAATAGGCTTCAACTGCTTATACACCAGACCCTTAGCCACCAGCTCCGCGAACACCTCCAGAATCCCCGCCTCGTACTCAGGCTCGAATGTAAGGTAAGGATTCTCAAAATCCCCGAACACTCCCAGCTCCTGAAACTGCCTGCTCTGAACCTTCACATACTTGCTCGCATATTTATAGCACTCCTTCCGAATATCGAGCTTGTCCCTGCCCCTCGCCTCCTCTCCAAGCTCGCCCACCACCTTGGCCTCAATCGGCAGACCGTGACAGTCCCAACCCGGTATATACGGCGCATCAAAACCCTTCATCGTCTTGTACTTCACCACAAGGTCCTTGAGCACTTTATTAACCACATGACCGAGGTGAATATCACCGTTCGCATAAGGCGGGCCGTCGTGCAGCGTAAAAACAGGCGCGCCTTTGCGTTCCTGGCGTATCCTGCCGTAGATGTTCTGCCCAGCCCACTGCTTGCGAAGCTGAGGCTCTCGCTGAACGAGGTTAGCCTTCATCGAAAAGCTCGTCCTCGGCAGATTCAGCGTATCGCGGTATCCTTTGTTCTTCTTATCCGACATTGCACGAATCCTCAAAATCTTCCCAAATAACCAAACGACATATAGTAAATGCTCATACCGGCGCTGTCAACATCGCCGCACCACCTGCAACGCAGGCCGCGGCAATCTCAAACTGATCCTATGTGCCTATAAGGCACCATTCCGCACTTGCCTGCCCCCGACTCTGTTTGGGGGATGCGGAATCTATTTCTTGTCATTGCCAAGAGAGTTTACCCTGAGCAAATCCAGTGCGCCGAAGGGCGCCAATCTAAACTGTTTAGCCCCCAACCCACAAAAAGCGTTGGGATTCACCTCATTCCTAGCCAACCCGGAACCCAAACATTTAACGAAAAGTTTCTTGTCTATTACCATAAGTAATGTAAAATTCTGTGGTGACCATAGCTACTTCTGTCTTGCCGCGTGCAATAACCAGTATGAACGCTAAGTCTGATCTAAGGAGGCACCGCAGTTGGCCGTACTCGACGAAATAGTCAAATGGGCTCGCTCTGAGTTACCCCCTTGGCAAGCCGATGCTGTTAGGCGATTACTGACCCAGCGTACCCTCACTGCCACCGACGAAGAACAACTGCTCCTAATGCTAAAGGCCAAGTACAATCTTCTCAAGCCCACAGAAACAGGCCCCGCCCCAAAGACGCTTGAGCCTACAGGCATTCCAGGGACGCATTCCACATCACAACAGATAATACTCCACTCAATCAAGAACCTGACGAACGTCAACCAAATACCCCCTGGATCCGCCCTTACCTTCGGCGAAACGGGACTCACCATAATCTACGGTGACAACGCGTCTGGTAAATCGGGATACGCCCGCGTTCTCAAGAAAGCATGCAGAGCACGAGACACTGAACGCATCTATCCAAATGTATATACGCAAGCACCCACCAATCCTGCGAGTGCTTCGTTCGTCCTGAGCACAGTAGACGGCCAAGCACACGAAGTCGAATGGCTGGACGACACCAACACACCCGAAATATTAGCCAACATCTGCGTATTTGATTCCAAGTGCGCGCGTATCATCATTGATGAAGACAATGAGGTTGTCTATCTCCCCTATGGTGCGAGCGTCTTTCGCGACCTGAATACCTTGTTACAGAAGTTCAAGGCCACTCTCGAAGCCGAACGCCCCCAGCCAACTGCCCCGCCGACGCAGCACATTCCACCCACCACACAGGCTGGCAAGTTCCTCGTTGGCCTAAACGCAAACACAACCTCGAAAGCCTTGGCTGACGCTACCCAATGGACAAAAGAGGATGACAAGAAACTTCACGATCTGACCCAACAACTGGCCAAGGCCACCGCCGAAGACCCAAGGCAGCAGGCCATACGATTACGCAACCTCAAGACCCGTGTTTCCAATCTCAAGGCCAACGTTGAAAAGATCCAAACTGCTCTCTCTCCCGAAGCAGCAGCAACCCTACAAAGACAGATATCCAAAGTCAATAGTGCGAAACGTGCATTTGCCATCGCCTCCCAGCAATCTCCTTCCCTGACAGACGAAGCGCTTCCTGGGGTTGGAGATGACGAGTGGAAGCTACTCTATCAAGCTGCCAAGGAATACTCCACCAAGGTTGCATATAAGGACAAGGACTTCCCCTTCACTGGGCCAGATAGCCTTTGCGTACTTTGCATGCAACCCCTCTTGGAGGACGCCAAACGGCGTTTTCAGCGGTTCAAGTCTTTCATGGAACAGGCAACGAAGAAGCACTTGGATGCCGCTGAGGTAGACTTGATCACCCTTTCAAACCAACTCTCAGATTTGGACCTCGAAATCCTCGACACCTATAACGATGCTTTTGATGAGATCGCCACGAGAAACAAGACCTGTGCCGACTTACTGAGTGCATATCTCGAAAAGGCACTTGCCAGGAAAATGTCTATGCAGGCCGCAGTTCAGGGGCTCACAACCATATCGCCAGTGGAACTCCCGATTTGTCCCATATCTGACATCGCGACCGTTCTTGCCTCAATGGATCATGAGGCCGATAAACTTGAGAAGTCCGCGGACCCGCAGACTTTGGCTGCTCTACAATTGCGGAAGGCCGAACTCGAGGTACGCAAGAAGCTTGTTGCGATAAAACCCTATCTTACTCAGTACTTACCCGACTTGAAGATGCGCGCTCTGTATGACCGATGTATCAGAGAAACCGACACCGCTTCGATCACCATAAAAGGCCGCCAGATCCTCTCTGCGGCTTTGACACAAGAATTTGAAACTCTACTCAACAAGCAACTTAGTGAGTTTGGCGCACCCATACACCTCCGTCTTGAATCGAGAGGCGTCAGAGGCGAAACCATCCACAAGATCACACTAATCAACTGCCAACTTCCTGCGGGAGCCAAAGTCACTGACATTTTGAGCGAGGGTGAACAGGGCGTTGTTTCCATCGCCAGCTTTCTCGCAGAATTGGAAGCTTGCGGACACAAGAATCCTGTTGTCTTCGACGACCCAGTTTGCTCACTTGACCATATCTGGCGAGAGAAAGTCGCGGCCCGTCTCACCAAGGAAGCTGCTGCCAGGCAAGTGATTATCTTCACCCATGACATAGTTTTTACAACCGCCGTTATGCATGCTGCTCAGACCGAAAATATACCTCTTGCCCTCCGGTGCATACAACGCACCGGTAGCATACCCGGCTCAACCGCCGACACCATACCCTGGAAAGCTGCTAATGTTAGCCAAAGCATTGATGTTCTAGAGAAAAAAGTAGCACACTTGTCCAGAATACGGGAGTCACAGACAACAGAAGAGTATGCCCAAGCTGCTTGCGTCGTCTATTCTAAAATGAGAGCAACATGGGAAAAGGCCATCGAGGAAGTAGTCTTCTCTTTCATAGTCCGGCGATTTCGTAACCGTATTCCTGTAAACCGAGACATCATGAAAGTCACCGTACTCGATATCAGTGACTGCGATATCCTGTTAGCCGCGTACAAGAAGTGCTGCGATATAACTGAAGCACATGACAACATCGGTCCATGCAATGCCCCTGTCCCAAACCCCGACGAAATAGCAAAAGACTTGGCCCGCCTAAAGGATTGGGTCAATCGCATCAAGTCCAAGCAAAAAACTCTTCGCTAGTCCCTCTATCCCCCACTCTCGCCTTCCACAGCACAAAGAACCTGTATCGTAGCTAACAAGCCTAAACCGCAATTCCCCTCAATTACATTCGCCAATTTCAAATCCTCAATCAAAAATTCCCAAAAATCCAAACAAATCCCCGAACCCCATATGTCGGAGCGCAGCGGAGATTCGCCGCAGGCGAACCCAAAAATCAACCAAAATGCGCAAGCTGGAGCGCAGCGGAAGTCCCGCACCAGATAGCCCCGCATCCGCGCAGGTTAAACATTCCGTCATTTGGTGTGGGGCCCGGACAAAAATCAACCAAACGCGCAAGTACCTGCGCACAAAAACCAACTTTTTTAAAAAATTCTTACTCCCTTCTACATAAGCACTTACGCTCTTCGAAACCCGAAAAATACCGCAATTTTCACACGAAACGCGCAGGTCGGCCTAAATATGAAGGGCGCCCTTTTTTCGCGCCCAAAAAAGGAGTATCGAGACTATGCTGACGTTCTCAACTGAAAATACGTTAAGCCTGGAACCAAAATCTCCCCCTGGCGTTTTCGCCTGCTCTACTATCTACTTTCTACTTACTTCTCCTCTGTTGGGGGTGTATGCGCGCACAAAACAACACCTTTTATGCAAAACAAAGCCAATTTGCCAACCCCTGCTAATGAACCTAACCTCAGGTCTAACAAGCACTTACGAACACAAACCACCCCTTCGACCACCAAAAAACAAAGCCAATTCAAAACCAATTGGCAAAAAGGCCGCGACCCTTGCCAAACTTCACCAAATACGAGCTACCAGTTCCGAGCTACGCTCCTCCGTGCCTATAAGGCACCTCTGGCCGGGGTTCC
>Ga0210003_1003707_pt1 | contig 12323 bp, 12 predicted proteins | sample LantaG_FD_182804 | JGI IMG/M metagenome (GOLD analysis project Ga0210003, IMG submission 182804) | Deep subsurface microbial communities from Baltic Sea to uncover new lineages of life (NeLLi) - Landsort_02402 metaG (SPAdes) (version 2) | ecosystem: Environmental > Aquatic > Marine > Oceanic >...
CTTCTCTCTCTCTCTTTCCTCTCTCTCTCTCTCTCTCTTTCTCTCTCTCTCTCTCTCTCTCTCTCTCCCTCTGTCTCTTATCTCACCTGCTCCGGCGTCAGCATCCCCAGCGTGGTGCACACCTCCATCCCCAGCCCTCGAATCCGCGTCACCATCTCCAGCACCCGCGACCACTGCCGCGGCCCGACCTGCGACGGGCCCCTCCACGCCGCGCCCATGCAGAACCGGGTCGAGCCGGACCGCGCCGCCCTGACCGCGGCCTCGTACACCTCCTCGAGCTCCATCAGCTTCTCGGCCTTGAGGTCCACTTTTTTGTGGTGCGAGCTCTGCGAGCAGTAGCCGCAGTCCTCGGGGCAGCCGCCCGTCTTGATCGACAGCAGCGTGCAGCGCTGGACCATGCCGGGCTCGTTGTGCATCCTGTGCGCTTTCGCGGCGGCGAAGACGAGGTCGAGCAAGGGGGTCTCGTAGACCTCGGTGACCTCGGCGCGGCTAAGGGGAAGACGTTTTAAAAGGGGAAGAAGTTGTTGTTTGGGGAAGTTGTTTGGAGAAGTTGTTGTTTGGAGAGGTGAGTTGTTTGAGGTCGAGGTCGAAAAAGAAAAAGATCGGGTCGCATGCCATCATCATCATCGTCGTCGTCGCCTCTTTTTTCTCTCTCGTCGCTTTCGACTGCTTTCCGCTGGCTCTTTCGCCAATTCGATCCGTGAGACGCCGTCTCCGCCTCGAATGCGCGTGCCGGGGCCAGAGAGAACGGAATAAAAAGCCGCGACGAGCTCGCAGTCTCGCTCGAGAAAAGCTAGCCGCAAGCTCGTCGTCCGGCCGCCGCAACAAAGAGCAAGCTCCTCGCTCGCCATCCCCCCCAATTCCATCTCTCTCGCTCGCTCTTCCAGGCGCCAAACAAAGGCGTCCCCTTCCTCATCCGTCTGGCATCAACACGATATCTTCACTCACGTCCAGTCGTTGCGGACCACGCCCAGCTCGCGCAGCCAGCGCGGGCTCGCGTTGCTTTCCTCGTGATGAAGATGCGACGACGACGACTCGCCGTCCGACTCGGCGACCGCGGGCATCGACGCCGCGCCCCTGCGGACGGCGGCGGTCGCCGACGCGGCGCCGGCGGCCTGGGCGACGGAGGAAGACGAAGAGGTCAGCGTGCTGTGCGAGCGGCGGGCGAGGGCCGCGAGGAGCCCCCTGGCGAGGAGGGAGGAGGAGGAAGAGGCCATGGTTGCAAAAAAAAAAGAAAAAAAGAGTGGAGCGGAGACTGAGTGGAGTCAACGTTCTAATGAACCACACTCTCGCTCTTTGCCTTGCTTTTGCAAAGCCCTCACTCCATTCTCTCTTCCTTTTCACCGCAGGCCTCCCCCGAAAGCGCCGCATTTCTCTTTTCTTCTCCACTCAGGGCTCGCTCCTGCACGGTTCTTATCGCTCCCCCTCCGAGTTCGATAGGGCGTTGAGCGGTAGAGCGGTGAAGAGAGCGCGAAGAAAAAGAGCGAGAGAGCTTTCTTTCGATTGAAAAGCCGTCGCCGTCCGCCTCTCATTCTCTCTCGAGCAGCAGCCATTGTATCTCTCGAGCAGCCCTTTCTCCCAGCTTTCTCCCCTCTGTTCCCCTCCGCCTCTCCTGCCTCAGCGTAGAGAGGAGCGAAGAGCTTGCACGGGGATAGAAAAGCGGTGAGCTTGATCACCAGAGCTCGCTGCATTCGTCCTTTGAAAAAAAGAAGAGAGAAAAGAAGGAAATCGCGGCGGACGCGAAAACAAAAAACAAAAACTCCGATGCTCTCTTCTCTTTCGTCGTCGTTCCCCTTGACCGGCGGCGGCTTCTGGGTCGCATTCGCGCAGGTCGCTCTCGTGTACTACGGCTTCGCCGCCGCCATCCACTGGGTGATCCCGCGGTTTTTTGACGTGGATAGCGTGCAGGTCGGGGAGCGGAGGCCCGGGCAGGTGAAGAAGGAGGCGCTGTTGTCGATAGGTAAGGGAGCTTTGTTTTTTTTTTTCTCTCTCACTTCGGGTTTTTTCTCCTCGTCTTCTTCTTTCGAGGTCGAAAGGGAAAAAGAAAACTCAAAAACTCCCAACTCAAAAAAAAAAACTCCACACCCCCAAAAGGCCCCATCGCCGTCAAGGCCCTCGTCTTCACCTGCGTCGAGGCCCTTTCCCTCCGCCCCGGGCTCACCAAGCTCTACTCTGGTCCCATCCAAGGCGTGAAAGGTTGGGGTTATCTGATTTCGACGGTCGCCGCGCTGGACCTCTTGCACGACGCGTGGTTCTACTGGACGCACCGGTGGATGCACAGCTGGAAGCCGCTCTACCGCAGGGTGCACTCGCTGCACCACGAGTCCACCGTCCCAACCGCCTTCACGGGCTACGCTTTTCATCCAGTGGAGGGCGTGATCGTCTTTTTGAACGAAATCCTGGTGACTTTCCTGTTCCCGATCCACTCGGGCCTTCACAGGTGCTACCATCTGTGGACGACGGTGATCCACAATGGGGGCCACGCCGGGTACGAGATCGCGCCGTTCATCCCCAGTCTGGCTGCTATTCTGACCAGTGCTGCGGAGGCGGGCTCTGCCGTGATGGGGAAGGTCGCGGCGGCGACGAGCTCGAGCTCGTCGTCTGCTCCTTCGTCTCCCAACGTTTCGAAGAAACCCGACTCTCTGGCGCGCCAGGCGCGCGCCGCCGCGCGCGCCGCCGACGGGGCTTCGAGAAAAGCCCGCGCCGCTTTGAACACGGTCCGCCACCACGACATGCACCACCGGTTCCCCTTCGCGCATTTTTCTCTCTATTTCACGCACTGGGACAGGGCGCTGGGCACGGAGCACGCCGGGTACAGGGCAGCTGTCGAGGCTCACTTTGCTGCTGCCGCGAAAGGGAGGAGCGAAAAGGTCGTCGTCGCCGCCGAGGAGGAGAGAGGAACTACTGCCCTTTCGACCTCGACCTCCTCCCAGACAGCGGCGACAGATCGAGGAGGGGGTCTCGAGAGGCTCGCGAGCGCTATGGAGGAGTACGCGCTGCTGTCGCAGAGGAAGCAGCAGCAGCAGCAGCAGCAGAGGGAGCGGAATGGAGGCAAGGGAGGAGGCGCAAGGAGCAGCAGCGGCGGCGGTGACAAGGGCGCCAAGAGCTCCAGAACGACTTCCGCTGCTGCCGCTCGCCCTCGCTCCCCGGGCATCGCCGCGTGGAGGCCCTCGATGACGGAGGGAGCAGCAGAGGTGCCTCAGCAGCGGAGGAGCAGCAGGCTCGCGCGGGCCGCTTGAGAAAAAGAGAGAGAGAGAGAGAAAGAGGAGAGGGCCTTTGGAGCCCCCCGAGAAAAAAAAAACGAAACAAAAAAAACACTTGCCTTGCACTTACAATTCTTTCCGTCCTTTCACTATATCGTCTTCTGTTTCACCAGTATTTGCACACAAAACAAAAACGGAAAAAAGCTCTGTTGTGTGTTGGCCCGGCGCGCGCGCGCGCGCGCGGGTAGTGCGCTATTTTTCTTTTTTGCAGTTGCCTTTCTCCTTGTTAAAACTTGAAAAGAAAGAAAAAACTCCGGTTTCTCTTCGAGGTTGATTCTCTTCACTTCTCTCGCTCGACGAGTTCTTCTCTTTCAGGACATCTTTCGAGTTTCTTTTTCTACCTCTCTCGCTCTTTCTCTCTCGCTCTCCTTCGCTCTCCTGCCCTCCATGCGCTCCGCCGTCCTCGCGGCGGCTTCCGCGGGAGCGGCCCCGGCCCCTCGGCGGAGGTCGGGCGCCCCCTCGCCCTCGCACGCAGCGGCGGCCGTGCCCTCGACAAAGACATCGTCAGCGTCGTCGGCGTCGTCGTCGTTCGCTTCCTCTTCGATGGCTTCTTCTTCTTCCGCTGCTGCTTCTGCTGTCCCTCCCTCCGCTTCATCCGCGGTCGCGGTCTCGGCGGTGCGCCACGTGCACGAATATCGCCGAAACGTCGGTATCTGCCTGGTCAACGCCGCGGGGAAGGTCTTCGCTGCGAGGTGAAGAAAAAAGCTGGGAACTTTTTTCCTTCCTTTTTTTGAGAGGGAAAAAAAGGTCGACGCTCTGTTTTTATTTCAATCGAGGGCAAAGCTCACCCGCTCTCCCTCTCTCTCATCCCGCCCACCAACTCTCTCCTTTGCAGGCGCACGGACGACACGCACGGCTCCTGGCAAATGCCGCAGGTACGAGAGAAAGAGAGAGAAGAAAGCATGAACAGAGAGAGAGAAGAGAGAGAGAGAGAGAGAGAGGCTAACCGAATGAGAGGGAGCAAAGGAGCGAACGAGAAGCGACGTCGAAAGAAAGAAAGGAAGAAGGAAAGAAGACAAAAAATCTCTCAACCTCAAAGAACCTCCACCTTCAATCACCTCGTCTCTCTCCCTCTCAACCAACTTCCCCCAGGGAGGCATCGACCACCTCGAGAACCCCCTCGCCGCCGCCGCCCGCGAGCTCCGCGAGGAGACCGGCATCGTGTCAGCGAGGGTCGTCGCCATCTCGAGCTCCTGGCTCGTCCACGACTCCCCGACCCGCGTCGCTGACCCTTCGCGGCCCGGGCAGCCGGGGGCTCTGGTTTCCTACCGCGGCCAGACGCAGAAGTGGGTGCTGATGTACTACTACGGCGAGGAAGGGAACGAGGAGGTGGACCTGGGCCCGGAGGACACGCGGGAGTTTAGCGAGTGGGGGTGGAGGGTGAGGATGCCTTTTTTTTCCCCCGTTTTTTTCTTCATTTTTCGAGAGCATGAGAGAGGGAGAAAGAAAAAAAAACGCTCACCTTTGTTCTTTCTTTCCTTGCTTCTTCTTCTCCTCCTCCTCCTCCTCCCCCCACCCAAAACCACCAACCACCAGGACCTGGCCGAGGTCGCCGCCAACGTCGTCCCCTTCAAGCGTCACGCCTACGAGGCCGTCGAGCGCGAGTTCGGGCCCGTCATCGCCGCGCGCGCCGCGAGGAGGAGGGGAGAAAAAGAGGTCGAAGGAGCGAAAGACGACGATGACAGCCGCAGGGGCTGGTGGGGCCTCTCCTGCTCCTCCTCCTCCTCCTCGCACTCTGGTCAGCAGCGCCGCAGCCTCCAGAACCAGATCCTGCCTGCGAGCGGCGTGGCGATGAAGAGGGCGCAGAGGGAGCAGCAGCAGCGGTGAAAGAGAAAAAAAAGTTGATTTTTTTTCAAGCGTTGTTTTTGAAAAAGATTTATTTTTAAAAAAACTTCCAGAACTCCCTCCCCCTCATTCTCAGCTCTCTTTTCTTAAAAAAGAGAAACAAACAAAACGAAAAGAAAAAAGAAATTAGCGTACGGCGGTGGGAGAAATGTAAAACAAAACCGATAAAGATTGCTTTGACAAAGAAGAAAAAGGTTCACAAAAAAAAGAAGAAGATGAAAGAAAAAACAAACCTATTTTTCGTCGTCGTCGAGCGCCTCCAGCAGCTTCCTCTGCAGCCCCTGCCCCACCCCCACCGCGCTCACGGGCGTCACCATCAGGTAGACGACGTCCCCTAAGGGGCGAGCGTACACCCCCCTGGCGCGCAGGGAGGCCGCGACGAGCGAGGAGGCGGTCGCTGTGTAATTCCCCTTCTCTTTTTCTGTCTCTTCTTTCCTTTTCTCCTCTTTTTCTGCTTTCTTCTCGCGGAGCTCCACGGCAAGCACTGTCCCGATCGCGTGCGCCCTCCGCACCCTGGTGTGGCCCGCGAGCTTCTCGAGCAATTCTTGGTCCCAGAGCGGGAGGAGGCGGCCGCAGGAGGAGCCGGGAGCGCAAGCCGGGGTCGAGACGCAAGTCCCTCCTCCTCCTCCTCGGCATTCTTTCTGGGGGGAGCTTGCCCCCTCGGAGCTTTCTCTTTCGCTGCTCCCGAGGGGACCAGCGAAACCACCACCACCACCACCACCACCGGAGCCGGAAGAGAAGCACACCGAAGGGTTCAAGAGAGGGTCGGAGAGCATCCGCAGGCTCTCGCAGGCCGCGGCGCAGCCCACCGCGTGCGCCGAGTAGCTGTGGCCGTGGAGGAGCGCGTTTGCTTTCCCTCCTTGGGCAAAGCTCTCGAACACTTCTGTCGTCGCCAGCGTTGCCGCCAGGGGGATAGTGCCTCCCGTAAGCAGCTTGGCGTAGCAGGCCACGTCGGGTTTGATCCCCAAAAGCTCGCAGCCCGAAACGGCGCCGAGGCGCCAGAGTCCCGAAAAGACCTCGTCGGCGACGACGGGGATCTTCAACTCGCGAGCGACTTCGCACAGGGCCACCTGGAAAGCCGGATCGACCAGCCGCATGCCTCCTGCCCCCTGCAGGCACGGCTCGAAGAGGAAGGCGCCGATGATAGGAGCGGGAGAAGAGGAAGAAGAGGAAGAAGAGGAAGGAGAGCTGTCGTTTTCGAATTCGGCGATCTTGGAAGAAATGTGCCGCTTGTATTTCCGTTTCAGCTCCGAAAACTTCCCTCCTCCTCCTTCTCCTCGGAGCCTCTCCTGGGAGAACAGAGCCGCGAGGCCTCCCTTCCCGACCTCGTCGACGACGCGGCCCTTGCTGGCAGACAGGTCAGAGTCGGTTTCTTTTTCTCCTTCTTCTTTTTCTCCATCTAGCCAGCGGACCCTCCACTCCCCGCCGCGCTCCATGCCGCAGGTCGGGGGCTCCAAAAATAAACCCCGCCCTCGGTACCAGGGCGTCTGCGCCTCGCCGTTGAAGACGCTGGGCTCGGTGGCGTCCATAGCTCCGAGGGTGTCGCCGTGGTAGCCCCCCGAGAGCGCGAGGAGGACGACCGGAGGTGGAGAAGAGGTCGAAGAAGAGCTCGAAGAAGAGCCCGAAGAAGAGGTTGAAGAAGGAGGAGAAGAAGCTGCTTCCTTCGCCTTCTCCTCCCGCGCTTTCACCCTCTCTGCGCGGCTCTGACGCGAGGCCCGGAAGGCCATCTTCAGCCCAACCTCGACGGCGGTGGAGCTGTTGTTGTTGTTGTCGAGAGGAAGAGAGAAAGATGTGAGCGAAAAAAGTAAAAAAGAGAGAAGAAGAGAAAAGAGTTGAGTGCAAAAAAAATGAAAAAAAATGAGAACTCTCTTACCCGTTGTCCGACCAAAACACCCGGCTCGCCCACCCCCTCCCCGGGCCCCCGGGCCCCAGCAGCAACTTCGCGGCCCTCACCCCTGGCTCGTGCGCCGCCTCCGGGTGGATGACGTGGCCGTACCGGGCAGCGGCGGCGGCCAGCGCCCGCGCGAGCCTGGCAGACGAGGCGGGATCAGCGCCGGCGGCGCCCTGCGTCCACCAGGAGGCGCACGCGTCGTAGAAGGGGCTCAGTTTCATCCCCTTCTCTGCGCTTTCCGGCCTGATCGACACGAAGTGCTCGCCCGCACGGGCGTCTATGGCGAAGACGGAGTCGGGATTCTTCTTGTCGTCCAAAATTAGATCAGAGTGCTGCGTGAAGGGCCACCAGAACACCGAAGCCGCGTCTGATGCCAGATATTTCATTTCCTTTAACCTTTCCGCGTGGGCTCTGTCGACGAGGTCGAGCAAGCCAGAGAGCCCCGGGAGGGCGGCGCGGAGCCAGGCTGCCAGGGCCGGGTCCGGGGGGCGCGGGGAGAGGAGGAGAGGCGGAGAAGGAGAAGTTGCTGCTTCCGCCGGCGCAGGAGGAGGATGGGCGGCGCAGGCGCGGGGCAGAACCACCAGCGGCACCCCGAGAGCCCGCAGGTGCCTCTCGAGCGCCTCGACGTGCCCCGCGGGGATCGCATCGCTTTCCTCCTGTCGTGACGACGACGATTCGTCGTCCTCCTCGCCGGCCAAGACGACCGCGGCGACGGGCGCGCCGTGCCCTCGAGAGACCAGCGACTCCGCCGCCGCCAGAGTCGCCGAGACGCCGCCCAGCCTCGGCGAGGCCACCAGCAGCGCGGGCAGGCGCAGGGGCCTCCAGGCGTCCGCTTGCAAGTTCCCGGAAGGGCTCGGGGACAGGGTACCGCCTGCCGTCTCTGCGAGTACCAGGGAGTCGAAGAGCGGCGAAGCAGGACGAGGAGAGGAAGAAGAGTTTGTTTCTTCTTCCTTTTTGTCCCTTCTTGTGATCTCGTCCTCCCAGGCGCCGATCTCCCTCGCCAGTTCCGCGGCGAGCTCCGAGTCGGAGACCCCCCGCCCCTCGAGGGCGACGGCGGCGTGCGGGGAGGCAGGGAGCCTCCACGCGTGCTGCGTCACTGCCCTCCGGAGGAGGAGCGCGGAAGAGGGAGGAGAAGAGCAAGAGGAAGAAGAGGAGGAAGAAGAGGAAGAAGCAAACGAGGACCTTTTCTCCTCCTCTTCTTCTTCTTCTTCGAGTCCCGCTGCTGCTGCCTCCGCGGCGTGCCTCCCGTGCACCAGCGGGAACCCAGCGGCAGAGTCAGCGGCAGCGGCAGCGGCAGCGGCCCCAGCGACGACCGCGGCGTCGTCGTCGGCCGGGAAGCCAGTCTGCACCGGCTTGACGAACAGCACGCCGCGCCTGCCCCCATGCACCGCCGCCGCGGCCAGGCCCGCGGAGACGAGGGTCTTGCCGACGCCCGTGTCGGCGCCCCAGACGGCGATGGTGGGCGAGCGGAGCGGGAGGGTCGGGGGAGGAGGAGGAGGAGAAGAGGTGGAGGAAGAGCTCGAAAAAGTCGAGGCGTTGGCAGCGCCTCGAGGGGGCAACCGCTTCTCTTCGGACGACGGTGACGAAGAGGAAGAGGAAGAAGAAGAGAACCTGCGGACGCCGAAGACAGCGACGGCGGCGGCTGCGGCGGCGCCTCTGCTCTCTGCCTGCAGGCCGCGGGAGGCGGCGGCGAGCAGCAGCAGGCCGAGCCGTGAGGACGACGACAAAGAGGAGGTCGGGGTCGAGGTCGCCGTAGCGACGACGAAGGCGACGGCTTGATGGCGCATTGAAAAAATTGCGAAGAAGAGAGAGTGCTTTCCTACTAGAACGCTCTTCTTTTATCTCCCTTCAAACTTTGACGGGGGATCGAGAAGATCACGGAGGTACTCGGGTAGCGATGCGAGATCAAACAAAGCTCTCTCAGAGGTCATGGAGAGAGCTTGAAAGCGACGAAAATCTCAAACAGATCGGTTTGGCGTCGTCGTCGTCGAAGGATTTAGTGTCGACTCAGTCGACCTTTTTTTCACTTTTTCCCGTCTCTCTTTCCTCCCCAAAAAAGATGACCCTCCCGCAGCACTGGGACGCCTGGCTCTCGGCCTCCATCGGCGAGCTCGAGCGCGGCTCGCGCCTACGGGAACTCCGGGCCGTCTCGCCGGCGCATGCCGACGCCACGAGGGTGACGGTCGACGCGGCGACGCTCGCGGCATGGAGGGCGGCGACGATGGACCTCGGCAGCGGTGGTGGTGTTTCGATGCCTCCTCGTAGCGGCGTCGTTCTGCCGCATTCCGATCCCACGACTTCACGGCACCAGAGATCCGCGATGTCAACGTCGACCAGCGGGAGGAGGAGCGGCGTCGCGCCCAATCCGACCGCGGTCGCCGTCGCCGACGATTCGATGGCGGTGGGGTTGATGATGATGAATCAGCCGCCGTCGTCGGCGTCGTCGTCGTCATTGTCGCCGTCGCTTTCAACCCCGACCTCCACCTCAACGACCACCCTCACGCTCTTCTCTACCAACGACTACCTGGGCCTCTCCACGCACCCCCGCGTCCGACAGGCAGCCTCGCAGGCGGCCGCCTCCCTCGGCTGCGGCCCGAGAGCTTCGGCCCTGGTCCCGGGAGCCTTCACGACCGCGCACAGAGACCTGGAGAGAGCGCTCTCGCGGCTCAAGGGGACCGAAGACGCTTTGTTATTTCCCACGGGCTTCGCAGCCAACGCCGCGACGATGGCCGCGCTGTGCGGACCAGTGGGGAAGAAAAGTGCGGAGAAGAATTCGAGCGGCGCAGAAGAGCGCGGAGAAGAGGAGCTCGTGATCGTCTTCAGCGACGAGTTGAATCACGCCTCGATCGTCGACGGCGCCCGGCTCGCCGCGAGGAGTTCTTCTCTTCCTTCTCCTTCCGATCCCTCTTCCTCTTCCTCTCCTCCTCCATCCCCGCGCGTCAGGATCGTCATCTACCCTCACAACGACATCCCTTACCTCGACAGGGACCTGTCCCAGGTCCCGAGGGGGGCCAGGAAGCTCGTCGTCACCGACTCGCTGTTCTCCATGGACGGAGACTTTGCCGACCTCCCTGCGCTCTGCGCTCTCAGACGCAAGCACGGTTTCTTACTTGTTGTCGACGAGGCGCACGCCACGCTCGTCTGCGGCTCGCGCTGCGGAGGGGGCGCCGCGGAGCTCTTTGGAGTTTCGAGCGAGATAGACGTGCACGTAGGGACGCTGTCCAAGGCCTTTGGCGCGCACGGGGGGTTCGCGGCCTGCTCTTCGAGATTGCGCTCGCTGCTCGCCAACGCGGGCAGGCCCTTTGCGTTTTCGACCGCCCTGCCGGCCCCGGCCGTCGCCGCCGCGCTGGCGTCGCTGGAGGTGGCCGCCTTCGAGAGCGGTGTCGAGGGCAAAGAGCTCAGGGACAGAGTGTGGAGGCACGCTCGGAGGGTAGGCGAGGCGCTGGGTCTTCGAGCGACCTCCCCGATCATTCCCGTCTTTCTCGGCGGAGAAAAGGAAGCCTTGGCCGCGAGCGGCTTCCTGCTCGACAGGGGGCTGCACGTGCCCGCTATCAGGCCCCCGACCGTGCCCAAGGGCACCAGCAGGCTGCGGATCTCCCTGTCTGCGGCGCACAGCGACGAGGACGTCGGGAGGCTGATCGGGGCGCTTGCGGAGCTGGGGCTCTCCGCGAAAGGTTTGAGCGGGAGGGGGAGCGGAGGAGGAGGAGGGAGGAGCAAGCTCTAGTAGCCTTGAAAGAAGAAAGGTTTTTCTTTTCTTTCTTTCTCCTTTCTCGTTCCCTCTTGTATTTTTAATTTCTCTCTTTCCTGTAAATTTCAACAGTCATCGTTCGAAGACAAAACAAAGGCATCGATTACAAGAGAGAAACGCGCGCGCGCGTGGAAGTGGAAAAAGGAAAGCAAACAAAAAGGGACGCAAATTTTTTTCTTCTCTCGTTTTTTTTTTTCGTTAGTGCCTTCTTCTTTTTTGGAGAGGCTCTCCGTTTCAATTAATCAATCAAGCACGCAAAAAAACAAGACTCTCAAGCGCCTGCGTCCTTGTCGTCGTCCTCGATGGCCTCGAGCACGGCCCCGCCAGAGGGAGCCTTTTTGTTCTTGTTGTTGTTCTTGTTCTTTTTCGAAGAAGAAGGCGAAGAAGGGCGAGAGACCTTGGTTCCTTCCTCCTCGTCTTCGACCTCCCCTTCTTCTTCTTCTTCTTCCTCGTCGTCCGAAGAGACAGCCTTCCAGGAGCCGTCCTCGTCGTCGTCGTCGGACTCGTCCTTCTTCTCCGTTACCGAAACGCCGGAGAGGTCTGCCGCGGCGACGGCGCCCAGAGACGCGGAAGGAGGAGGAGAAGGAGGAGCAGGAGAAGACTTTTCGACCTTCTTCTCCTCTTCCTTCTCTTTCTCCTCTTTTCCTTCTCCTCCTGCTCCTCCTCCAACCACCACCTTGAACCTCTTCGGCGCCTCTTCCTTCTGCACCATGGGCACCTTGATCAGCAGGACGCCCGCCTCGTAGTCCGCCGAGACGCGCGAGAGGTCGGCGTCGCGCGGGAGGTCGAGAGAGAGAGCGAGGGCGTTCCTCGCCGTCATCGGACCCTTTTCAGTTTCATCGTCGCGAATGGATCGGATCGCCGCCGCGTCGATACAAAGGCGCCCCGCCCCTTCTCTCTCCTCCACGGAGATGTCGAAGCTCGACAGGGAGCGGCCGGGCAGATCGATGCTGAAGATGTGGTACTGCGGGGCACGCGAGGACGGAGGGAAGTGGCGAACTTGGAGTCCGACGGAAGATTCCGCTAATTCTTCGACCTTCTTCTCGAAGGCGGGTCGCGTGGGAGCTGCCGGACGCGGCGAAGAGGGAGCCGACACTTCACGAGGATTCTCGCGTTGCTTTGAGGGCTGCTGTTGCGGCGCTGGCGCGGGCTGCTGTTGGGCCCTGCAGCGAGCGCGAGCGGCGTAGTGCTGGCTAGCAACAGAAGAAGCGATCGGTCCTCCTCCTAATCCTCCTCCGCATGACGACGTCGAGCTCATCGCCGCGAAGTAGGGCATCAGCAGCTCGATGTCGCAGTGGCGGGGGTCGGAGAAGAACATTCTTGTTTTTGGCGAGAGGAGTGGAGAAGCGTAGAAGAAGGGGCTTGGAGGCTTTGGCGCGGCGGGGAGAGAATCGAAAGAGATTTGTGAAAGAAGCACAGAGTTTTTCCTTGGAACAAGAGAAGAGAAGAAGAAAAAGAAGAAAAAGAGAAGACTCCAGAACCTGCTAGAAGGTTTTCTTTGCCCCCCCGCTTCCCCTCTTCTCCCCGCCTCCCCGCGCCCTCGCGCCCCTCTCTCTCTCTCTCTCTCTCTCTCTCT
>Ga0210003_1003709_pt1 | contig 12322 bp, 10 predicted proteins | sample LantaG_FD_182804 | JGI IMG/M metagenome (GOLD analysis project Ga0210003, IMG submission 182804) | Deep subsurface microbial communities from Baltic Sea to uncover new lineages of life (NeLLi) - Landsort_02402 metaG (SPAdes) (version 2) | ecosystem: Environmental > Aquatic > Marine > Oceanic >...
AAATAATCTGCCAATTCGGTGGCAGTAGAAAAATCTCCCTTTGTGCTTGTTTCCATCTTTTCTTTATTAACCTGCATAGTCTCTATCATCTTACTCATTAAGAATAAAGAAGTTTCTAAAGTAAATACGGTATCAAATAAGGGATCTTTATCTTCTTGCATATCATGATTATAAGCCAGGGGTAAGGCCTTCATCGTGGTTAAAAGATTAATTAAATTTCCATAAACTCGCCCGGTTTTTCCTCTGATTAATTCTGCAGCATCAGGATTTTTCTTCTGAGGCATAATACTGCTTCCGGTACAGAAAGAATCATACTACCCACATTCAAAAAATGGACTATTTTAAATTAGAATGAGCTCAAATAGGAAGTAGCTTAATTCTATGAAAAGACATAAATGGGGCAAAGAGTAAAAGTTCAAGATTGTACTAGAAGATCTATCTGTTAAAATCGGAGTGAAACTCCCCCAGCAGGAGCTGGGGGCTTCTTTTAGCTACAAGCGAAAAACGAGCTTGAGCCCTTCGGGCTGCCGCTACATCTCCAGACAGGAGTCTGGAGTTTTATGTGGCTCAATAAGTAAATTATGTAATAAGTGACAAATCACTCAACTACTGTACTATCAATGGAAAAAGTAATTACTCCAATGTGGTTATAAAGCTTTAAGAGCAAAATATCAGCAAGATTAATGGCATTGAAATGCCCTTTCAAGGTTTTCCTGATTTTTACTTTAGCTCTTTGATTGCTTTTTCAATTCTGTCTAAACCTTTCTTTATCTCTTCTAAAGATTTAGCAAAGACAAATCTAACATAACCCGAATAATTAAAAGCAACTCCTGGGACAACTGCCACATGTGCCTTCTCTAAAAAGAACTTAGCCACATTAACATCGTTTCCAATTACATTCCCATCATATTCTTTGCCATACAAAGCACTGACATTCGGAAAGGTATAAAATGCTCCATCCGGATACTGGCACCTTATACCTTCTATTTGGTTAAGCCTTTTCACCATATATTCCCTGCGTTTTTCATATTCCTTTACCATATTCCTAACTGGCTCCTGGGTTCCGTTTAAAGCTTCGATGGTTGCTTTCTGGGCTATCGAATTAACATTTCCTGTTGCATGACCCTGAAGATTGTTCATAGCTTCTATAATCTCCCTGGGACCTGCCGCATAACCTACACGCCAACCTGTCATGGCATAAGTCTTTGAAACACTGTTGATAGTGATGGACATCTCCTTTTCTTTATCACCCAAAGAGGCAACGCTAATATGCTCCCTGTCATCATAAATAAGATGTTCATACACTTCATCGGTAATAATATACACTCCACGCTCTACAAGAAAAGTTGCGATCTTTTTCAGCTGTTCTTTTTCAATAATAGAACCAGTTGGGTTATTGGGACTATTTAATAAAAATGCTTTTATTTTTGGAGTAAAATTTGTTTCCACTTCTTCAAAGTTAGGACGAAAATTATTTTCCTCTTTCGTTTTAAAAAAGACCGGTTCTGCTCCAGCAAGCTTAATCTGTTCAGTATAACTCACGTAGCAGGGAGCTGGAATCAATACCTGGTCTCCTTCTTCGCAGATGGTCCTAAAAACTTCGTAAAGCGCTTGTTTACCACCGTTACATATAATAATCTGATCCGGCTCATAGTCTATTCCGTTTTCTCTCTTAAACTTATCAGCAACTGCTTTCCTAAGTTCCAAAATACCGGGCACATCTGTATATTTCGTAAAACCTTCCTTAACAGCTGCTATAGCTGCCTCCTTAATGTTTTCTGGTGTATCAAAATCAGGCTCTCCTTGAGCAAAACTTATTATGTTTATACCTTGTCTTTTCAGTTTATTCGCCAAAAAAGAAGTCGCTTCTGTGGCAGAAGGGCTTATATTTGCTACTGATTTTGAAATTAAATTTTTAATCATAAAAAACCTTCAGTTCGTATAATAATATTTTATTTTTCTTATTAAAACAACACATTTTTTAAATTGTTCTAACGATCTTAATAGCTTCTGAGGCACAAAATTGAATACAGAGTGGCATCTCTTCTTGTGCACACATATCACAGCAGGATCGATCTATATTTACTTTTATATCACCATTTTTATTATTCCTAAAAACCCCAATACAGCTCGCATTTTCTATAGAGAACATCTTGGAGTGATGATATGAACAAGCTAAAACACAAGCTTGACAACCTGTACATTTTTTTTCGTCAATTTCCAAACAATATCTTAATTTTATATTCATTTATTTCCCACCTTTATTTTGTTTTTTGATAATTTTTTGAGGCGGAAATTTTCCAGCTTTTTCAAGTCTCTCTTTTACATTACTAAGACCAAGTTTTAGAAGACATTCTCTAGTTTGCCAACCCGTTGCAACATCCCAACCATGAGCAATATAGTAATCATCCAACATTTTTTCCCATTTCTCAGGTATAAGTCTTTCTCCAGCAAATTCTCCTGAAGAAACTGGAATTTCAGTTAATTTATAAGGAGGTCTATCATCTTTTCTGGTAAAACCAGCATGAAGTGTATTAAAAGCTTTTTCGATGTTATAAATAGATTCCCCAATATTAAGTAAATCTTTTCCTTCAAATTTCCAACCAGTAGCAAGTGAAATAAGTTTAGCAAAATCATTAGCACCTATAAGGGAAGTATCAATCCAATAAGTTGTAAATGAACATAATCCAGCCATGTCAGCGATTATTTTATATTTTTCAAACCAAGCAACTAGTTTTCCTTTCCCCTCATAGACTGTTGGTTCACCAGCTGTGGGAACTCCAAAACAGCGTATGCCCTCTTCAGGTGATAACCTTCTCTGTTCAGTATTTGGAGCTCCAGTAAGATGACCACCACCTATGGTACTAGTCATTATACCTAATGCCCATCCTTTATGAGACCTAACTGCTTGCTCACACATGCCGTGCCCCTTAACATGCATTGCGTATTTTTCAGTACCCTTACCTATAATCTGTGAGGCACGATACACTCCTTGGGCAAGGATATCCCCAAAACCTTTTCTATAAGCAATTAATTTAAATAATTCTAATTGAAGGTCTCCATCTCCCCAATGAAGATCCAATCCATCTGTTATATCTTTCCCAATAAGACCTCTTTGGAAAATATCAATAGCCCAAGTTACTACTGCAGAAAGAGAATCACAATTCATACCATACCTATCAGCAATCTCATTTGCCATGAGAATATATTCTCTGCTTGGCAAATCAATATTTGTTCCAAAAGCTCGATATACGTTTGTCTTAAGGGCTTCAAGTTTTTGCCCGGCAAATTTTCCTTCCTTAACATGATAAAAACGACTGCAATTAATTGGGCAAGCAGAATTAGCTAATTTTCGTACTTCATATTTTTCTTTAAAGATAATTTCTCTTAGCTTCAAGGTTTTTTCTGCTTCCCAAACTTCGTCTTCCATATTTTTGACACTTTGAGCTAAAGTACCGTCAATACCCCCAGCTCCTGAAGTACCAAGATTACCATACTTACGAATAAGCTGAATAGTATTTGATTTAAGCAAACGCTTCCAAAGTTGTTTAGTAAAATCTAAAAAATGCTCAGGATTATAAACCTGAAGAGAACTTTTCCCTCTTACTGCCACAGCTTTAAGATTTTTCGAGCCCATAACAGCACCACATCCACCCCAACCAGCAGCTCTTGCTCGATCAAACATAATACATGCCATAGTCACAAGATTTTCACCTGCTTGACCAATAGTTGCAACATGGATTTTTTTATCTGCAAGCTGCTTTATTATTAACTCTTCTGTTTCCCAGGTATCTTTCCCCCAAAGATGTTCTGCAGCCCTTATTTCAATTTCATTATCATGAATGAATAAATAAACTGGTTTTTCTGCTTTTCCTTTAATAATTAGATGATCAAAACCTGCATATTTCATCTCTGGAGCAAAATTGCCACCAGCATTAGCAAAAGAAATACCATGTGTTGCTACATTTTTTGTACTAATATTGATTCTTCCAGAAGACGGAGCTAAAGTCCCAGTTAATGGTCCTGTATTGAAAGTAATAATATTTTCTGGACTTAATGGATGAGCAGTTTCCGGTACTTCTCTAAAAACTAGATAACTACCTACTCCCCTACCTCCAATAAATTTCTTATATTTTTCTGTAGATTCAATTTTTACTGTTTTATCTGATAAATCAATCCAGGCAATTTTTCCCGCAATACTATACATAGAAACCTCCATATGCAATCGACAGGTGTTAATAATGTTAATTTCTTAAGATTCAGAGTAACTCTATATGCAGCAAATATTTATTACCCGGTAAAAACAATAAGATCAGGTATATAGGTAACAATTTCGGGATAGAAAGCAATAAATATTGCAAATAAAGCCATAATAATAAAAAAAGGAAGTGTAGCTTTAGCAATATAACCTATGTTATCTCCGGTCAAACCTTGAATAATATATAAGTTAAAGCCAACAGGCGGAGTTATTTGGGCAAGCTCAATTACAATAACCATGAAAATGCCAAACCAGATTTTACTATAGCCAGCCTGTAATACTAAGGGAAGGGTGATAGGTAAGGTCATAACCAATATAGACATTCCTTCCATGATACATCCAAGAAATATATAAAATATAAGAAGTAAGGTAATTAATGCAACTGGTGAAAGATTCATTGCTACGATCTTGGTCGCCAATAAATCGGGAATTCTTAAAAATCCCATCATCTCAGACAGAAAAACAGCACCAATGATGATCAAACCTATCATCGAACCTGTTCTGGTAGCGGACATTAATGCATCTTTGATTGCCTTAAAACTTAAAGATCTCTGAAAAAAACCGATTAAGAGACTTCCCAATACACCAACAGAGGCTGCTTCAGTCGGTGTAGCATAACCACCATACATTGCAACCATAATTAAAAGAATTAAAAGAACAATTGGTCCTAGATCAATGATACTTTTTAATTTTTCTCTATTTGTAAAATGAAGCATTCTTTCTTTGGGGGCTACATCTTTTATAAATAAAGAATAAAACATGATATAACTCATATATAATCCTGAAATAATTAATCCGGGTATAAAACCTGCAAGAAAAAGTTTAAGCACTGATTCTTCCGCAAGAACTCCATAAATAATAAGCATTGTGCTGGGTGGGATTAAAAAACCCAGTGTACCGGCACCAGCAAGGCTTCCTATAGACATTCTATGATCGTATCCCCTTTTTTCTAGTTCTGCTAAGGTTACCTTTCCGATTGTAGCAGCCGTAGCTGCAGAAGAACCTGAGACGGCAGCAAAAAGGGTGCATCCCAACACATTGGTATGCATCAACTTGCCGGGAATTCTGTTAACCCATGGCGCAAGACCGGAAAATATTAATTCTGAAAGTCTCGTCCTAAACAAAATTTCCGCCATAAGAACAAAAAGCACCAATGCAATCATCGTCGGCGTTGTAGCAGTTGACCAGATACTAAATCCCAAATGCTTAATAAACGGCATACTGCTGCGGAATAAACTTATAGTGGCAACACCAACCCCGGTAAGGCCTAAGCCTACCCACACAGTACTCCCAAGAATAACAATTAACAACAGTACAGTTACATAAACTGAAACCATTTCTATCACCTCTTTCATCAGTTCATATTTTATCTATTTCTTTTAGGTCAATACCCGGTTTCTCATTAATTAGCAGCAGCACCAACCTCATAATCATTTGAATCAGCATAAAAAACATACCGATAGCCACAAACGCTTGGGGTATATACAAAGGAGCTCGTAAGGGACTAAAAGAAGTTTTATGAAAAAAGTAGGAATCACTAGTGAGTATTAGTACAGCTCTAAAAAAGATTAAACATAGAACAATTCCTAAAATTGTGGCAAATATGTCAAGAATTCGAGCTGCACGATCATTTAGAAGATTGGTAAAAACATTAACCCTCACATGTCCATCAGTACGCAAGGTATAAGCTGCGGAAAGAAACCAGGAGGCAGCTAGCATATAGGTAGTCACTTCCAGAACAAATAGGAAACTATAATTGAAAAATTTCCTGGCAATGATTTCCGCTAAAATAAATATGGTGATAATAGCGATAAAAATACTGCTCAATCCATTCAATTTAAGGGTAATATTATCAATAATTTTTGCTAAAGTTATTACTTTTTCTTTCATTTATCACACCTTCTTTCAAGGCAGGTCAATAAATAAAAAGATTGAGTTTTAAAATTATTAACCTGCCTATTTTCATTTTTCAGATCCCAAATTCAAACAACGATTTTCAATAACTCATTTTTCCCTATTACTCCATTATTATTAAGTAGTCTTCGATAACCTGCCTGGATTCGGGAACTTCATCCATATGGTCTTCCCAAATTTGATGGGAAAGTTCGGTAAATCTTTCTTTAAGTTCAGGGTTCGGATCATAAACTTTGATACCCTTCTCAATTAACACTTTCTCGTCTGCTTTGTTTGATTCAACCGCAATTTTCCAAAATTGCGGTTGAAGTTCATGGGCTATTGTCTCAATAATTTTTTGTAATTCGGGAGAAAGTTTGTTCCAAGCATCAAGATTCACATTGACCATATCTTCTGAACATTGCCAATTCCATCTACTGGCATAACCGGTAAATTCCCAAAACTTTCCATCTACACCCGACGCACTGGAAGTCCCTACACCATCAATAACACCTGTTGCCAAACTGGTCACTACTTCACCCCAAGGCATTTGCACCGGAGAAGCACCAAGGGCTATTAATAAATCAGAATCCTCTTTACTCACAGTACGAATTTTCAAACCCTTTAAATCTTCCAGTGTATTTATCTCTTTTTTGGTATACAAATTTCGACTCGGCCAAGGTACCTGGTATAGCATCTTCTGATTATGCTTTTCTAATAACTTATCCTCTACCGGACGTGTAAAAAATTCCAACATTCTTAACTCAACTACACCCGGTGCCAAAAAAGGCAAAGAAGTAAGACCAAAAAACTTCTCTTCGCCCGTCTGTGCATTTTTCAGTATATCACCGATTGGAACCAGACCATCCCGTAAAACGGAAAGCATCTCCGGACCCTTATAACCAAGCGCTCCACCATAATGGACATTGATTTTTACTTGTCCATCTGTTCTCTCATAGACCTCATCAACAAATATTTTGAGACATACGCTCTGATAGTTTGTAGCTGCCCAGACAGTAGGCAAATCCCATTCAACGGTCTGTGCAGTTACAGATAAAGAAAACAGCATTAATATCAACACTGTCAGTATTATTGTAAATAAATTTAAATATCTTCTCATAATTTTATCTCCTTTATTAAATATATTTATTTTTTTCTTCATTTACATTACAGTACGTTTCTATGTTAATACTATATTTCACTAATTAGTGAAACTCCCCCAGCAGGAGCTGGGGGCTTCTTTTAGCTACAAGCGAAAAACGAGCTTGAGCCCTTCGGGCTGCCGCTACATCTCCAGACAGGAGTCTGGAGTTTTATGTGGCTCAATAAATTACCACCTCCTTCTTTGTTATCCTTCTTAATTAACCAAATTGCTCTACTCATTTGATTAGATTTCTTGTAAATTTTTTACCTCCTTTCTGTTTCTATATTTTTCGTATTTATATTTAGTCTAACTGAGCAAGAAAAAAGTATATCTATTAGATACTATGAATTCAAAAAGATAACATTGTAACCTAGTAGCAAATTCTCATTTTCAGCTCTTTTACAGAATATTTCATATGATTCGGCTCCACGATTTTCTATATAATCCTTAAATTCTTCTGAAAGATTATATTATGTTTTTTATTGAAAGAGATGTCCAAACCACCTTAGTTTCAGTGCTTGCTAATATTCTTTCCATTTTCTATTATTTGTTTTAACAAATCAATACCTATTTTAGTGAAACTCCCCCAGCAGGAGCTGGGGGCTTCTTTTAGCTACAAGCGAAAAACGAGCTTGAGCCCTTCGGGCTGCCGCTACATCTCCAGACAGGAGTCTGGAGTTTTATGTGGCTCAATAAATATGTTTCCCAGATTTTATAACCATTTTTTCATCAATAAAAACAGTAGGATTTTTTACAACAACATCGGTGTGCATTGAAGCCTCAACACATCCACCCATAGTATGATTATCTCCAATACCAAAATGGATGGTTCCATAAACACCTTCGTCTTCTAGCATGCTTCCACAAATTTTACACTTAGGATTCAATCCAATACCAAATTCTCCTATGTTATAGACTTCTTTCTCTTGTGCACTTTTAAGAACTTTTCTGAATAATGAAGCTTCTTCAGAGCCTTCTATTTTTGCGACAGAACCACCTAAAATACGTAAAATCACATCTTCCTTTAATAGCCCCAAACCTGGTAAGACAATACTTCCATCAATTACAATCTTTCCCTTTGCAGTCCCTTCTAAAGGTGCAATACAACATTCAATATCCGGGGGTGAATTAACCATGCCCGGCTGATCAGATATACCGGATTCTACAATTGCATCTCTTCCTGCAATTGAAAACTGAATATCAGTACCCTTATCTGTTATTATCCGCACCGACAAACCGGAAGACAAAATTTGACCAATTTTTTCCGCTTTCACCCTCTGCTTGTGAAAATCTATAAAAAGCCCTCCTTCACGTAGCATCTGCATAGAAAAATCTGGAAGATTCACCCATCGAACCCCCTTTTTACAAGCTTCAATCCTTGCATTTGTATGAAATAGCGAAAATGAAGTGGCTGCAAATACAACATCAGCTTCTTTTAGAACTGCAGTATAGAGTACAGGTGGTTCTTCACCATGGCTTTTCCGAGGAATCATGCTAAGTATACTCGGCTCGATATGACGCGGCACACATGCTTCGGCAATAACATTAGCAATGGTTATCTTGTCTTGATCAGATGCAATAAGCACTTTTTCTCCAACCTTTACTACACCGCATGTATCAATTAGAATCCCAGCACCTATCATCTCTTCAGATACTTTCATTGTTTTTATTACCTCCTAAATTATCATTTCCACTTGCTAACACTATTAACTACATACTTTTTAACAAATAGGAATACATTTCAGGTCTTCTATCTCTAAATACTGGTTGTTGTGCCCTCTCTTCTAATAAAACCTCTTCTTTTAAAGTTGCTGAAATAATCGTTTCCTCGGTTCCTGCTGTAGCAAGAAAATTTCCGACAGGATCAGAGATAACACTATGTCCAAAAAAATCAATTTTACCCTGCACACCTAAACAATTACAGGAAACAACAAACATCCTGTTTTCAGCAGCTCTTGTTGCAGTTATATGTTCTAATAATTCCGGTGGATTAGAAAATGAAGGCATATTCCAAATCATGCAAAGTATTTCTGCACCCTTTAGAGCAAGGATTCTGGTGAATTCCGGAAATTGACCATCATAACATATCGACATACCAATATTTCCAATATCAGTTTTGTATGTATCGCAAGTACTTCCTGGCATAAAGTAATGTTTTTCTTCACCAGGAATATGCATTTTATGATGCACACCTACCAATTCTCCTTTTGGATTTATAAGCACTGCAGCATTGTATAACATTCCCGGAATTTCTGGATGTTGTTCAGCAAGACCAGCTACTAAATATACACCATATTTTTTTGCTTGCTTTCCTAATTCCTCAGTAGATGGTCCTGGTATTTTTTCTGCACATTTTATAAATTGTCTTCCAAACTTTTTATCTCTTTCTTTTATATACCCTGTATTGGATAATTCCGGAAAAACGATTAAATCGGCATTCTCTTCATTCTTTGCTTTTGCAATAGAATTCTTCATATAAACAATATTTTCTTTTAAATCTAACCATTTTGTTGGCATTTGTACAGCCGATACTATAACCTTATTTTTCATATTTTCTCTCCCTTATTTCAATATTTATCTCAATGCGACAATGGTTGTTTTATTAATTTTCTCTATTTTTAATTATGTTTATATTCTTCAAAAAATATATGATATCCGCAATGAAGTTAATTTTTATGCCTTAATACTCTTCCAGGTAATTTACCGGTATGTTTACTTTCTTGAATAACAATAGTCCCGTTTGTAATAACATAGTTAATCCCCGTAGGGTACTGATGAGGTTTGGAAAAGGTTGAATTATCAATCACTGTTTCCGGATCAAAAATAACTATATCAGCATACATACCCTCTTTAATTAGACCGCGATCTTTTATACCTAGGAACTTTGCCGGCAAATAAGTCATTTTTCTAATTGCTTCTTTCCAAGTAAATAATCTTCTCTGCCTCACAAACCGGCCCAATACTCTTGGGAAAGAACCGTAACTCCGGGGATGAGGAACTCCTTCTCCTAAAGGTCCATAGGCAGCAAGGGAATAACCATCTGAGCCAAACATGGTATTCGGATGTCTAAACATCATCTGAAGATAGCTATCATCAATATTAATCAAATCAGGGATCACTACCGGCACATCTCCCAGTTCTTCAATTAATAGATCAAATACAAATTCTATGGGATCCTGGTGCTCAGGTTTGGCTTGCGCAATAGATTTCCCGATTAAACCTTTATTCTTTTTAGATGTAATATTACAAATCAAAATCTTGTCCCAGCATGTTTTCCATCCCAATTCGCGGACATAGCTTTGATACCCTGGTATCAGCTCAGGTTCAATCATTTGATATTTAATTTTCTTTCTTAATTTTTGGTCTTTTAACCGTTCAACTAATTTTTCAGCTCCACCTTCGTGTGCCCAGTATGGGAGAAACATGGCCAAACCACCTTGGCCAGATAAGTAAGGATACATGTCCATGGTAATATTCATTCCCTGATCAATTGCATCATCTATCATCATAAGAGTGAGTTCAACTTTCGCTGCATTCGCATCCCCCATTCCTTTATGATGAAGTATGTGCAGGGATACCTCTGCCTTTTTAGCTGTATCAATTGCTTCTATAATTGCACTCAACAATCTATCTCCCTGACCACGAATATGTGTGTGATATACCCCACCATTTTTGGAAACTAATTTGCATAATTCCACTATTTCTTCAGCTTTAGAACTTGAGCCTGGTGGCATAATTAATCCCGTACTCATCCCCCAAACACCGGCATCAAAAGCTTCCTGTAAAAGTGTTTTCATTTGATCAAGCTGTTTTGATGATGGTAATCCGCCGTCATAACCCATTACTGCACCTCTGATATTGTTATGTCCAACTAGTGGAGCAACATTAACACTACTACCACTCTTTTCTAGTTGGTACAAATAATCAGACATTGTTCTCCAGCTATTTTGTGAACTTTCTCCAAGGATTGATTTAGCAGGTTTATATTTTCCACCAAGCGGAGCTGCGGACAAACCGCAATTACCAATAACTTCCGTGGTTACACCTTGTCGAATTTTACTTTCTGCTTTGGGATTTATAATCAGATATGTATCTGAATGACTATGAATATCAATAAAACCAGGAGATACTACCAAATCTGTAGCATCTATTTTCTTTTCAACTTCCGACATCTTGATATTACCCAATTTAATTATTCGATCATCTTTTATCCCTATATCTATTTTCTGCCAAGGTTTATAAAAATCCGAATTATCCGTTACGTCAATAACATTTCCATTCTTAATTAATAGATCATATTTCATTATAAACACTCCCTCCTGCCTTACTTTAGGCTGCTAAATATTTTTCCCAACCCTTTTACTGCCATCCAACCCTCTTTACTCAACCCTATAAAAGAATAATGTCATTTACATATTTTACTTTTCTAAATCATGTTCATTAATCACCTCTTTATGCAAATATTTTATTCCTTTTAAAAAAATTCTAACACTTTTATCTTGTAAATTTTAGATTGGCTCTACTCATATTTTACTCTATTACATTTTTAGAAAAACAGGTTTTTCCCTAGACAAAGCTTATTACATTAATACCTTGACTCTTTAGTTGATTCGCCATAAAAGAAGTTTCTCCTGTATCGGAAGGACTGGTACCTGCCACAGATTATGAAATTATATTTTTAATCATAAAAATGCTTCAAACAGTTTAATTCTATACCTAAAAAGTATTAATACTTCAACCTATTTTTACTCCATAAATATTGCCAGGTCAGGACAGGCCAGTTCGCAAAGTTTACATTTTTTACATTCATTTTCATTAACCACCTCAGGAATGACAAATCCTTTATCATTTACCTTATCTCTCATTTGAAATACATTATTGGGACAAAAATACATACAAAGTTTACAACCCTTACTCTTTTCTAATCTGAAGATGAGCCTGAAACCAGTCCCTGACAGACAGAAGGTTTGACAGGCTAAAGGTAAGAGTCATAATAGCTATATTATGGTGATAACTATGAATGACTC
>Ga0210003_1003710_pt1 | contig 12322 bp, 5 predicted proteins | sample LantaG_FD_182804 | JGI IMG/M metagenome (GOLD analysis project Ga0210003, IMG submission 182804) | Deep subsurface microbial communities from Baltic Sea to uncover new lineages of life (NeLLi) - Landsort_02402 metaG (SPAdes) (version 2) | ecosystem: Environmental > Aquatic > Marine > Oceanic >...
AGTTGGCGAGCATCGCGCAGCAGCAGGGGGATCTCGTGGAGGCTCGGGCGATCGCTGCGAAGGCCGCGGCCGCCCACCCGCAGAGCCACGGGGCCGCCCTGTGCGGGAATCTCGTCGCGGAGATCGAATCAAAGCAGCTCGTGGTTTCGAGCGAACGAGCCTGGGCTGCGCCCTTTCCGGCAATTCGCATCAGCTACCGCAATCTCGCCAAGGTCCACCTCCGCGTCTGCAAGGCCGACTGGGAGGGCAGGCTTCGGGCCGGCAAGCCCCACTCGGGCTGGCTCGATGACCAAGACCGGGCCGCGATCCTGGCCCTCCCCCCGGTTCGTGAGCATGCGGCCGACCTGCCGGCCACGCCCGACTTCCAGGAGCGGTACGAGGATCTCCCGGTTGATGCCGGCCTTAACGCGGCCAACCTCGACCCGGGTGCCTACTGGGTGATCGCCAGCCACAAGGCCGACTTCGGTGAGACCGACAACGTCGTCACGCTCACGATGGTGTGGGTGACGCGATTGGCGATTGTGACCGAGCAGCAGCGGCCTGTATTCGCCCGTGATGCCGCAGCTGCCCAGGGCAGGATGCCAGCGGCAGTGCGACCTGGGCGACGGCCACAGGGCCCCGGCATGCTCGCAGGCCACGTCGTCGATCTCGCCACTGGAGAGCCGGTCAAGGCCGCCGAGGTCGAGGTCTACGTTCGCCAGCAGCAGGGCAACCGCCAGGGCTTCGACAAGGTCGTGACGGCCAAGACAGATGACATGGGTCGGTTTGAGGTCGAGGCTGAGCAGGGCCGCGAGCTTGTCGTGGTCGCGAAGGCCAAGGTCGCCGGCCGCGACCAGACGGTAACAAGCAACTCGACAAACGTCTGGCCAAACGTCGTAGCCGACGAGCTGAAATCAATCGTGCTCGTCACCGACCGCGGGATCCACCGACCCGGGCAGATTGTGTTCTATAAGGGAATCGCCTGCGGGGGCGACCAGGCGGCGGCGAAGTATGCGGCGCTTGCCGACGTCGGAGTGGATGTCGTCCTCCGCGACGCCAACGGCCGAGAGCTGGCCAAGGCGAAGCACACCACCAATGCCAACGGCTCGTTTCACGGTAACTTTCCGCTTCCTTCCGGCTGCCTGCCGGGGCAGTGGTCGCTCGTGGCCCAGGGGGGCGGCACGCAGGGAGTGACGGGCGTGCGGGTCGAGGAATACAAGCGGCCGAAGTTTCAGGTCACGCTTGCCCCACCCAGGAAAAGCGTGCCGCTCGGTGGCGAGGCGACGGTCGAAGGCAAGGCCACGACCTACACCGGCCTCGCCGTGGCCGACGCGACGGTCCGCTGGCGGGTTGAGCGGAGCGTCCGGTTTCCGAGCTGGTGCCGGTGGTTCTTCCCCTGGCTGCCCCTCGACGGCGGAGCGCAGCGGATCGCCCGGGGCACGGCGAAGACCGACGCGACCGGCTCGTTCACGGTCGCCTTCCCGGCCCGGCCCGACCGCTCGGTGCCCAAGGACTCGCTGCCCGTGTTCACGTATCGTGTGGTGGCCGACGTCACCGATTCGGGCGGTGAGACTCGAAGCGACGAGCGGAGCGTGAGCGTCGGCTACACGGATGTCGAGGCGAGTGTGTCGGCCGGCGAGTGGCAGGCCGTCAAGAATGGTGCGCCCGCCGCGGTGGCGATCACCGTCGGCACCACCACGCTCGACGGCGAACCGCGGCCCGCTACCGGCATGCTCACGGTTCACCGGCTCGTGCAGCCGGCCGCCGTGGACCGCGGCGATTGGCAGAGCGGACAGCCGGTGCCGATGCCCAGGATGCGTCGTGGAGCTGCGGGCCGCCTGCCCGCCCCCCAGCCTGCCAAGCCTGCGGCTGCCGACCCCGAGACCTGGGCCGCTGGCGAGGTTGTCTATCAAGAGGAAGTGGTGACCGAGCAGGCGACGGGCAAGAAGGTCGCGACGGCCAACCTGCCGGCCGGCATCTACCGGGCCACGTTCGAGATTCCCGCCGCCGGCGACGTTCCGCCGGTGAAGGCGACCCAGATCGTGGAGGTGATCGATCCGGTGGCCCGTGGGTATGGAGTCAAGCGGCCCTTCGTGATGAAGGCGAAGACAAACGCCGTCGAGCCGGGCGGCGAGTTTTCCGCGATCGTTGGCACGGGCTATGACGCGGGGCGGGCCCTGGTTGAGATCTCGCAGAGCGGCAGGGTCCTCGAACGGTTCTGGACGGAGACGGGCCGGACGCAGTGGCCGGTCGCGTTCCCGGCCGCCGAGGCCAACCGCGGCGGGTTTACTGTGCGGGCCTGGCTTGTCCGTGACGGGCGGCTTCATGTCCACACCCAGACGGTGGACGTGCCCTGGACCGACAAGCGATTTTCGCTCGAGTGGGAGAAATTCACGCGCCGCACGCAGCCGGGCGCTCAGGAGATCTGGCGGGCGAAAATTTCGCATGCCCTTCCCGATGCTCTGCTCCCCGATGCTCCAGGAGAGAGCCGGGGTGAAAAACTGCCCGCGGCAGCTGAATTCCTCGCACTCGCCTATGACCAGTCGCTCGACGCCCTCGCTCCCCACGCCTGGCCGGCAACGGGCCTCGCCGGGATATTCCGCCGCGAGTCGAGTTGGCTCAGCCTTGCCTTCACGAATGCCCCTGAGCAGTTCCACCATGTTCGCGGCAACTTCGCGGTGGATCGCAGTGACGTGCCGGAGATGACGTTCCGCAGGCTGCGTGATCCGTTCGGCACGCCCCAGGGAGGCTGGGGCTTCGGTGGCCGTGGCCGGATGGTCGCGATGGCGGGGGGTGCAATGCCCGGGGACGCAATAGAGGCCGAGGCGATGCCGATGGAAGCCACCATGGACCGGAAAATGCCCACGGCGGCGAAGGCCATGAACCGGCGGGGTGTTGAAGATAAGCAGCGGGATGCCGAGGGCGGGGGTAAGGGCGAAGCCGACGAGGCTGCCCCGTCGGCCACGGCGCCCCCTCCGCGGAAAAATCTTGTCGAGACGGCCTTCTTCCTGCCAACGCTCTCGAGCGGCGAAGACGGCATCGTCACGATTGAGTTTACGCTTCCCGACACGCTCACAACCTGGCAGTTCAAGGGGCTCGCCCACGATGCAGCCCTGCGGAGTGGAGAACTCGTCGATACCTGCGTGTCTACGAAATCCCTGATGGTGGAGCCGCTCGTGCCCCGGTTCCTGCGGGAAGGAGATCTCGTGAAGATCCCCGTCAAGGTGAGTAACACCTCGACCGGCAGGCTCGCCGGCACCGTACGGTTTTCACTTGCCGACGCCCGGACCGACACCAACCAAAGCGGGTTGATCGACGGGCCGCGTGAGCAGCCCTTCGATCTCGCTTCGGGCGAGTCGAAACCGGTCGTGTTCACGGTCAAGGTGGCCGACGGCACCGACGCCTTGAAATACCTCGCCACCGGCACAGCCGACGCCTCGGGGAACAAGGCGGCTGACGGCGAGGAGGCGTTTCTCGTCGTCCTCCCGCGCCGCGTGCCCGTCACGGAAACCATCCCGATCACGATCCGCGGCCCCGGCACGCGGAAGGTGTCGCTCGACCGGCTCGCCCAAAGCGCCGGCACCGATATCGCCAGCCAGTCGCTCGTGGTCCAGGCCGCGTCGAACCCGGCCTGGTATGGCGTGCTCGCGTTGCCGGTGATCATGGAAGACTCGGACGAGAGCACCGAGACCTTGTTTACCCGGCTCTACGCCAACTCTCTCGCACGGCACCTCGCTACGAGCGACCCGCGAATCGGCCGGATCTTCGAACAGTGGAAGGGGACCGACGCGATCGAAAGCCCGCTCGAGAAAAACACCGACCTCGTCAAGACCCTGCTCGCCGAGACGCCCTGGGTCCGTGATGCGGTGGACGAGACGGAGGCCCGGGCCCGGATCGCGCTGCTCTTTGACGCGAACCGGGCGACTGCCGAGGCCCGGGCCGCGCTCGAGCGGCTCGAAAGCCAAAGGAACGGCGACGGCGGCTGGCCGTGGTTTCCCGGCGGGCAGACCTGCGACTCGGTGTCGCTCGGGATCATCGCCGGCTTCGGCCGGCTGCGGGCCGCGGGTGTGGACATCGACGTCCAGCCGGCCCTCAAGGCGATCCCGTGGCTCGACGGCCGGCTCGTCGAGGAGTGGCGTGAAGCGGTCAAACGCTGGCAGGACAAGCCCGACCAGATCGTGCTCACGCCGATCGGCGTCTTCGCGGTCTACGCGCGGAGCTTCTTCGCGCAGGACGTGCCTCCGGAGGGCGAGGCGGCCGAGGCGATTCGCTGGGGCTTCGACGTCGCCAGAAAGTCCTGGATGAAGATCGACCCGCGGCTCTCGCAGGGGCAGCTGGCGATCGCGCTTGCTCGGTCGGGCGACAAGCAGACGGCCCTCTCGATCATCGACAGCCTCAAGCAGCGGGCGGTGGATGCGGATGTCAGGCCTGGCGAAGAGAAGGACTCCTGGCAGGGCATGTGGTGGCGAGACAAGCATCCCGGCTGGTGGAGCTGGGCCCACGCCCCGATCGCCACCCAGGCGATCATGATCGAGGCCTTTGACGAGGTGGCCGGCGACAAGGACTCTGTCGAGGCCCTGCAGGCCTGGCTCCTGTCGCAGAAGCGGACAAGCAGGTGGCCCGGTAGCCGGGCCACAGCCGACGCCGTGGGGGCACTCTTGGGCCGCGGCCGTGACCTGCTCGGCTCGCAGGAGCTCGTGACGGTGACCGTGGGCGACGAAAGAATTCTGCCCGCGAAGGTCGAGGCCGGCACCGGCTTCTTTGAGACCCGGTTTGTCCGCCGCGAGATCACGCCCCAGATGGCAGCGATCACGCTCGAGAAGCCCGACCAGGGCCTCGCCTTCGGCGGCGTTCACTGGCAGTATCTCGACGACATTGCCAATCTGCCCGCGGTGGGCCGGGAGGAGCTGGGAATCGAGAAGCAGCTGTTGGTGAAGAAGTTTACGAAGGCGGGGCCGGAGCTTGTGCCGGCCGGCGACGGGGTCGTGGTCGAGGTGGGCGATGAGCTGGTGGTGCGGCTGGTCGTGACGAGCGACCGCGACTACGAGTTTCTGGAGCTCGCCGACCACCGGCCGAGCCTGACGGAACCGGTGGATGTGCTCTCGGGCTGGCGGTGGGGCGATGGGGCGGGCTGGTATCTGGCGATCCGCGACGCCTCGACGCAGCTCTTCTTCGAGCGGCTGCCCCGGGGCACGCATGTGTTTGAGTATTCGCTCCGGGCCGCCCACCGGGGCACGGCGTCGAGCGGCTTTGCCAGGATCCAGAGTCGCTACACCCCCGAGTTTTCGGCCCACTCAAAGAGCGTCTCACTCGAAGTGCAGTAACAGGGGGACTGTCCCCGCCGCGGGGACTGTCCCCCTTCATGTCCCCCTTTGGCCCAGCCGCTCGGCGGTGGCCGCCAGCCATTCGCTGTCGCCAAAGGGCGAGCCCCGGGCGATGCTGCGATGAATCGCCTCCTGCTCGCCGGGAGTGAGCGGCCTGTTTACCCAGGCAAGCCAGTCTGGCCTCCTCGGAACCGGGCCGGGATGGAGTTCCGGCCTGGCCATCGGAAAGGGCACCGCTGCCGGATCCGTCGCGCTCGACCACGGCCACGCCGCCGCGCTGGCCACGCCAAGCGTGGCGGCCCGGACCGGATTCCGCTCGACATACCGCATGACCGTCAGCAGGTGGTCGTCATCCTGGATGGGAAAGGACTTATAGCGGCCCTGCCACAGGCATCCCTCCGTGTTGTGGTGAGCGTGATGACGTCGCACGTGGGTCGTCATCAGCCACCTCATCCAGCAGCCGATGTCGCCTTCTTCCCGGGGCCAGACCACGAAGTGGAAGTGGTTCGGCATCAGGCAGTAGGCGAGGAGTCGGATGGGGTGGCGCTTGCAGGCCTGAGTCATGACCTCAAGAAAAGCTGAGTAGTCCTCCGGATGGGCGAACACGGTGGCCCGACCGTTGCTGCGATTGAGAACGTGGAGGCACAGACCGGCGGAGCGAAGGCGGGCGACGCGTGGCATTTCGGGGAGTATACAGGCGTACATTCTCTTGGCAAGCAGGCCGCCGCGGAGGGGTTTTTCTGAACGGGGACAGTCCCCGCGGCGGGGACTGTCCCCGTTCCTGTACTCTTACGGGTTCCGAAAGGGGACAGTCCCCGAGGCGGGGACAGTCCCCAGGGCCGATTGTGACCATCATGCCCACTCTCAGTGATGAACTGGCCCGCGAGCGGAACCGCGAGGCGGCCGACCGTACGCTCCTGGCCTGGATCCGCACGAGCCTGGCGATGATCAGCCTCGGGTTTGGCATCGAGCGGCTGGGCCAGGCAGCTGTGGCGTTTGACGGCCGGCTCGATGCCGTCGCGCCGCTCAAGACCCGCGTGTTCGGGTCGGCCTTGATCGCCCTGGGGATCGCCGCCACGCTCGTCGGGATGTGGGAACACCGCCACGTGCTCGCCGCGATCAGAAACGTCGACTACCGCTACGCCGACCGGCCCGCAGTGGCCCGCTGGATGGGCATGTCGCTCGTGCTCGTGGGTCTGACGGCCCTGGCCGTGATCCTGCTGGCCTAGCCCGGCTTCCGTTGACGCCGCCGGCGTCGCGCCGCCATCCTGACGGCATGGAAGCGACCCAGCCAGACGACGAGCCAGCGGCAGAAGTACCGACCGGCAAGGCCATCCGCCCCCTCGACGCCAACGAGCGGCGGGTGCTCGGGGTCTTGATCGAGAAGGGCAAGACCACGCCCGACCAGTATCCACTCTCGCTCAACGCGCTCCTCACGGGCTGTAACCAGAAGAGCAACCGTGATCCCGTCATGACGCTCGACGAGGAGCAGGTGATCCGGGCCGTGCGGAGCCTGCAGGAGGCGGGCGGCATGGCCGAGGTGTACGGCAGCGGCAAGATCCCCCGCTACCGCCACCTCGCCTACGAGTGGCTCGCCGTAGGGAAGGAAGAGCTCGCGATCCTCGGCGAACTCCTGCTGCGGGGCGAGCAGACCGAGGGGGACCTGCGGGGCCGTGCCAGCCGGATGGACGAGATTCCCGACCTCACCTCGCTCCGCGGGCACCTGGACAGGCTCGCCGCCCGGGGGCTCGTGGTCTGGCTCTCGCCGCCGGGCCGCGGGCGGATGCTGACTCACGGACTCCTGCCAGAAGAGAAGCTCGAGAAGGTTCGCCGCGAGCTCGGCACGGCGGCCGCCATCAAGCCCGCTAGCCGCTCGCCGGCCGACGACGACTCGGTTGCCCCACTGCGGCAGCGGATCGCGGAGCTCGAAGCGGAGGTGGCCGACCTCCGCCGCCGGCTGGGCGAACCGCCGGGCTGAGTGCCCCCCTTTTTGCGTGAGACCGGTGGCGTGACGTAGGTTTTTCTTTCGCGGCAGCTCGCCATACGCAGCCCCCGGCTCTCGCCATGGATACTCCCCTGCCTCCGACGCCCGCCACGCCGACGCGGATCGTGCTCATCGGCCGGGCCCCGGGCAACGACATCCTGCTCGGGTCGCCGGGCGTCTCGGCCCGCCATGCCCGCGTGCTCGTCGAGCCGGGCCGGCTCGTGCTCGAGGACCTCGGCAGCCGCAATGGCACGTTTGTCGGCGTGCCGCCCCGGCGGATCGAGCGGGCCGAGATCACGCTTGCCGACCAGGTAACCTTCGGCGACACGCCGCTCCCCCCCTCGGCGCTCGCCGACCTGCTCGCCCGCACCCGACCCCGGGACGCCACCGGCGGGATCGCCCTCGACGGCTCGGCGGTGGTGACCCTCGGCCGCGGCTCGCGGGCGAGCGTGCCGATCGACTGTCCGATCGCTTCGGCCCTCCACGCCTCGCTCTCCATCGACGACGGCCGGGTCGTTGTCCGAGACCTCGGCAGCATGTCCGGCACGTTCGTGGACGGCCGGCGGATCGACCGGCCCGTGGCGATCGAACCCGGCGCCGTCGTCCAGATCGCCGACCACCGGTACCGGCTCGCCGCCGACGCCCGCACGCTCGAGCCGCTCGACGCCCGCGGCGATACGATCGAAACGGTGGCGGCGGCCGTGGCCATCGCCGGTGGGAAGCGGATCCTCGAAGATGTCTCGCTCGTGATCGAGCCGGGGGAGCTCGTGGCGGTGATGGGCCCGAGCGGCTCGGGCAAGAGCACGCTCCTCTCGCTCGTCAACGGCCAGGCGGCCCCGGCGGCCGGGCGGGTGCTCGTCGGCGGCCTTGATCTCCACGACCACTTCGAGCTGTTCCGGGGCCGGATCGGCTTCGTGCCGCAGGACGACATCCTCCACGCCGATCTCACCGTCTGGCAGGCGCTCTGGTATGCCGCACGCTTGCGGCTGCCTGGCGACACAAGTGCCGCCGAGATCACCACCCGGCTCCAGGCGGTGATCGCCACGCTCGGTCTCGAGGGCACGGAACAGACGCGGGTGGGCGACCAACGGAAGCGGGGCGTGAGCGGCGGCCAGCGGAAGCGGGTGAACCTCGCGATGGAACTGCTTACCGACCCGCCCATCCTTGTGCTCGACGAGCCCACCTCCGGCCTGTCGAGCACCGACGCCCTGGCCGTGATCCAACTGCTGCGGTCACTCGCCGACCAGGGTAAGACGATCATCGTCACGATCCACCAGCCGAGCGTCGACGCCTTCTGCCTGTTCGACGCAGTGGCGGTGATCGCTCGCGACGGCTCGACCCGGCAGGTGGGCCGGCTCACCTACTTCGGCCGGGCCTGGCCCGATGCCGTGACCTTCTTCGAGCCGCTGGATGCCGGGCATGCCCATCCCGGCCCTCGCCCACAAGCAGCCAGAGAGCCTCCCGCCACAGTCGATGGCCTGCTCCGTGGCCTGGCCACGCGGCCGGTGGCCGAGTGGGTTCGCCGCTGGGAGGGCTCGGCCGCCCGGTCGATCTGGGTGCTGGGCCGCTCGAGCGGCCTGACGGCGGGGGTGGGATCACGGAAGCGACCGGCGGCCCGGCCGGTGGCCAGGCTGCGGCAGTGGGCAGTGCTCGTGGCGCGGAACCTCGCCGTCAAGGCGGCCGACCGCTGGAACACGGCCGTCCTGCTCCTCCAGGCGCCGCTCGTCGCGGCCTTGATCGCCGTTGTCTTCGCGCGGGTGTTGCGGACGGAGCCCACGGTCGAGACCTGGCCGCGGGCCGGTGTAGACATGGCCACGGCGATGTTCGTGACAGCCCTGGCGGCGATCTGGTTTGGCATCTCGGGCACGGCCCGGGAGATCGTCACCGAGTGGCCGATCTACCGCCGTGAGCGGATGGTGGGGCTCTCGATCATGTCATACCTCGGCTCGAAGCTCGCGGTGCTCGCAGTGCTTGCGGCGGTCCAAACGGTTGTGCTCGTGGGGATCGTGGCTACTGGCTGTGGCTTTCGGGGCCCGTGGTGGCAGGCCTGGCTGGTGCTCTTCGTGGCAGCTGTTGCGGGCGGGGCACTGGGCCTTGTGATCTCGGCGAGCTTGCGGACGGCTGAGGCGGCTGCCGGCGTGCTACCGATCTTGCTCCTGCCGATGATCGTGCTCGGCGGGATCCTCGTGCCGCTGGCCGACCTGCCGGCGGCAACCCGGCCGCTGGCCGCGGCGATGCCTTCCCGCTGGGCCTTCGAGGGGCTTGTTGTGCCCGAGGCACGCGCCCGGCCGCGGGTTGTCCGCGGCCTCCCCGCCAGCCTCCCCGCCAGCCCAACCGACACCACTGCCGTCGTGCCGCGGGCCCGTGTGCCGGTGATCACCGTGGCCGGAGAGTCGCGGCGGTTCATCCTCCCCGGCCGCCGCCGAATCGCCGAGGCGCTCGAGGACGCGGCCGGCCGGGCCGAGGCGGAACTCCGCCGTGCCGAGCGGGAAGCCGAGCGCAAGGCCGAGGCGATGAAACGCGAGACAGAGCGGGAGATCGAGACGCGGGCCGCGGGCATGCGGAGCGAGACCAAGGCGGCCGTAGAGCGGGCCATGGAAACATCGCAGGCCGATTTCGAGCGCCGAGCCCGGGAGACAAACGCCGACGTCGAGGCCCGGATCGAAACGCGGATGCAGGAGGCCAACGAGGCACTCGAGGCGCGGCTTCGCGGGATCCAGGAGGAGATGGAAGCGGAGCGGTCTCGGATGGCCGCGGTGCTCGAGCGGGTCGGGGCAACCGCCGAGATCGTGCCGCCGGAGAAGGCCGCGGCGCCAGCTGACGGGCCGCCTCCCGCCGCCGCCGCGATCGACATGGCGGAGCGGTTCTTCCCGCGGCTCGCGGGCCGATCCTCTCCCGGCGTGCCGCTCGTCGTGCTCGCCGGTATGGCCGCCGCGGGCATCGCCGCGGCGGCGGTGATGCTCGTCCGCCGCGACGCCTCCGGCGGATAGACTCGGCAGTCATGGCCGGGACGACAGAGAGCGACGAATCAGACAGGCGGTCGGGCGACGGTCTCGACGTGCCGCCGACGGTCTTCGCCACCACCGAGATCCTCGTCAACCGCCGGCTCGGCCGGGGCGGGCTCGGCGATGTCTACGTCGCCAGCGAACGGGGCACCGGCCGCAGCCTGGCGGTTAAGTTTCTCTGCGTTGAGGCGGCGGCCCAGGAGTCTGCCCGCCGGGCCTTCGGCCTCGAGGCCCGGGTTACCAGCCAGCTCGAACACCCCAACATCGTCCCGGTCTACGCCAGCGGCGAGACACCCGCCGGCCGCCCCTTCTACGCGATGCGGCTCATCCCCGGCCGCTCGCTCGCCGCGGCGATCGCCGAGTTTCATGATCTCCAGCGGGCCCGCCGTGGCTCGGCCGAGGAGCGGTCGGCCCGTTCCACCGAACTGTTCGGGCAGTTCGCGCTCGTCTGCAAGGCGATCGCCTACGCCCACGACCGCGGCGTGATCCATCGCGACATCAAGCCGGCCAACATCATGCTCGGCCGCTTCGGCGAGGTGGTGGTGCTCGACTGGGGCCTGGCCGCGAGAGTGGACCGCGACGACCGGGCCCGTTCGAGCGGTGAGGAGAGCATCCTCATGCCCACGATCGACCTGGCTGAACTGCCTACCGGCCGGCGGATGATCAGCGGCACGCCCGCCTACATGAGCCCTGAGCAGCATGATGGCGGCCGACACGTGGGCGCGGCGGCCGACGTCTACGGCCTGGGGGCCACGCTCTACCACCTCCTCACCGGCCAGCCGCCCTATGACGGTGACTTCGCGGCGATCCGCGAGCATGTGCTCGCCGGCAGGCTCGTGCCCCCCGCCCGCGTCAAGCGGGGCGTATCGTCGGCGATCGCCGCGGTGTGCATGAAGGCGATGGCCCACGACCCGGCCGACCGCTACGAGACGCCGCTCGAGCTTGCCCATGACGTGGAGCATTATCTTGGCGACCTGCCGGTGACGGCCTACCGCGAGCCGCTCACCCGCCGCCTGGCACGCTGGACCCGCCGGCATCGCACGCTCGCGCAGCTCGGTCTGGCCGGACTCGTGGCGATCCTGCTCGTGGCCGGCTCTGCCGCGGTGATGCTCCGCCAACTGGCCGCCGACGAGTACCGGGCCCGGCAGACGGCGCTTCTGATGGCGGCCCGACTGGCCGCCGGCACCGCGGCCCTCGAGGTCGACGCCCGCTGGCGGATCCTCGAGCATGAGGCGGTTGACCCGGTGCTCGTGGCGGCGGTTGCGGCCCACGACGCCAGGCAGGCCACGCCCCGGAATGACGACCGCGATGGGTCGGAAGCGATCCAGGCGGTGCTCGAGCGGATTGAGCGAGTGCATCACGACGCGGTCGCGGCGGAGAGCTGGTTTGTCTGCGATGCCCGTGGCGTGCAGGTGGCCCGCTCGCCCCGGGGTGACACGATCGGCCAATCGTTTTCCCACCGCGATTACTTCCACGGCGGCGACGGCGACCTCCCGGTCGGCACGCCGGCCGAGCCGCTCTCCGGCCCCCACCGCTCGAGCGTCTACAAGAGCATGACCACCGGCCGGCTCAAGGTTGCCTTCTCGGTGCCCATCTGGAGCGGGCTGGAGCAGACTCCCGACCGCCGCCGGCTGGGGGTGCTCGTGATGACCTTCGATGTTGGGGTGCTGTTTCGGGCGATCGCCTCGATCGCCGATTGGAATGCCTCGCGACGCCCCTTCACCCTGGCGGTGATCGACCTTCGCGACGACCGTGTCGAGGGAGAGCCGCGGACGGGTCTGGTGCTCGAAAATCCTGCCCTCCCCGGCAACGTGGCCGGGCTCTCGGTCGCCACGCAGACCGTCCGCGCCCCGCCGGAAATCGTGGCCCGGCTGCGAGAGGCCAGCCGCCGGCGACCGACCGACCCGCAGTCGCTCACGTTCGACGCCGAGGTGCCCACGATCGCCGCCGCCGAGCCGATCGTGATCGCCACTCGGCCCGGATCGCTCGGCGACCTCGACTGGGCGGTGCTCGTCGAGGAGCGATGACTC
>Ga0210003_1003711_pt1 | contig 12321 bp, 15 predicted proteins | sample LantaG_FD_182804 | JGI IMG/M metagenome (GOLD analysis project Ga0210003, IMG submission 182804) | Deep subsurface microbial communities from Baltic Sea to uncover new lineages of life (NeLLi) - Landsort_02402 metaG (SPAdes) (version 2) | ecosystem: Environmental > Aquatic > Marine > Oceanic >...
TCGATTTTTTCAAGTTCTAAATCAACAATATCATCCATATAACGCATTGCAATCATTGTATCTTTCTTAAACAAATCCCAATCAAAATATGCTTCATCAGTAAAAGGATTCACAACATATCCAAAAAGATTTAATGATAATAATCTACACGAATCATATGGTGGTAAAGGAAGTTCACCACACGGATTTGTACTTTTTTCAATCCATTCCTCACCATAACAAGAAGGTATTGATTCTGATATTATATTGTCCCAGAAGAGGATACCGGGTTCGGCAGATTTCCATGCATTATGAATTATCTTATCCCATAAAGGTTTTGCTTTAATTCGTTTAGCGAAGCATCCTTTATATTCATTATCGTTTTTATATTGTAAATTATAGATTTTATCATATTCAATATCCCCATTAATCAAACTTTCGTTAAAGGCAGTATGATCTAATATATTCAAATCTGTTGGATAAACTTGAATGAAATCTGAATCGTTCTTTACTGCATTCATGAATTTATCACTAAGTTTAATACTAATATTTGCACCAGTTACCTTACCGTCTTCCATTTTAGCATCGATAAATTTTTCACTATCTGGATGTAAAATTGAAGTACTAAGCATTAATGCCCCTCTTCTACCATCTTGTGCCACTTCTTTAGTACTGTTAGAATATCTTTCCATGAAAGGAACAATACCAGTGCTACTAATTGCAGAATTCTTAACTGGACTACCTGCTGGACGAATATGTGATAAATCATGACCAACACCACCTCTACGTTTCATTAATTGGACTTGTTCTTGATCAATATTTAATATACCACCATAAGAATCACTTATACCATCATTTCCAATAACAAAACAATTCCCTAATGAAACAATTTGCATATCATTTCCAATTCCAGACATTGGTGAACCTTGTGGGATTATTCTTTTGAAATTTTTAATTGTTTCGAAAATTTCGTCAGTAGACATCGAATTAGGATATTTCGACTCTATTCTTGCAAGTTCTTTTGCAATTCTCCAATGCATATCATCAGGAGTTAATTCATAGTAATTATTATCGTCCTTTAAACAATATTTTTTAATCCACACATCTCTTGCCATTTCATCGCCGTCAAAATATGTTAATGTTGCTTTTTCAATCTCTTCTTTAGTGTAGGTTTTTCGTGAATTTTCGCTCATAGAATTTATAATTTTTTATGATTTTTGGATTACAAATATATTCATTGGTTAGGATAAATACAAGGAAAAAAGCAAATATCTTAAATAACTTTTGTTAATTTTTTTATTATTTTTTAATTAAGAAATTAACCTTTTTAGTATCACTATATTACAAAAAAAAAGGTACTCGAAAGTACCTTTAAAAAAAAGAAATTTATTAAAAATAGAAGATTTTTAATTGTTTGTTAATGTATTATTAGTTGTAATAATATTTACATCATCATCATTAATAAGTTTTTTTGATTTTGTTTTAAAATTAGCGTCACTACTACTCATTGAACGATAACTTGTTGTTACATCACTAAGTTGACTACTCATTGTAAATACACCATCAGCACTTGCTGTATAATTAAGAGTGTTTCCAACACTCATACCAAAACTCTGTCCGACTGAAAAAGCATCTTGACCTGCTGCAAGATAAACGAAGTTCCAATCATCTTTTTCACATTGTTTAATTAAAGATTTTGTATGGTCTTGAGTATTTTCACGACTTGCATTTTCATAACCATCCGTTACAATACAAACCAATACTTTAGCTGGTGCTTCATTTCCGAGTTTTGCAAGTTTTGCTTTTTCACCATTAATTGTTTTACAAATCGCATCGTAAAGTGCTGTTGTACCTCTAGGATACCAAATTTCTTTAGTGAGGTCTTTTGCTTCCTTAATATCTACGTTATCGTAAATTAATTCATATTTATCATCAAATAATGCAACTGAAATTGTCGCTTCATCAGGTAAATCTCTTTGTTGTTTTAAAAACATATTAAATCCACCAATAGAATCATCCATAATACTAGACATTGAACCACTACGGTCAAGTATACATATAATATGAGTTTTTTCATTAGTTGATAAATATTCAGTTTTTGTTACGGTTGTGGTAACTGTTGTTACCTTTTTTTTCTTCTTAGCCATATTTGTTTTACTTAAGCATAAAATTATTTTTCCAAATATACTCAATACTTAAATAAAATGCAAGAGTTGTTTAAATTAAATTATGTTGGGTTAAGTATTTATCTGAAAAAAGAAATGAATAAAATTATTTCAATTATTAACGAAGAAGTTAATAACTTTAATGAATCAGAATATCGTAAATGGAAACGTGATAATGTTACCGCAAGAGGAATTAATAATATTTATGATTCAGATAATTCGGGAATGGCAAAATATGGTCAAGGATTATATTCAGTTCCATTAAGTAACATAAAAATGGCAAAAGGATATGGTAAATTATATTATTTAGTTAATGCAAAACCAAAACATCCTAAAATAGTTAATAACACTAATGAAGCAGAAATATTTTTACAAAAAGTTGTTACCGATTACTGTGAAAAACATGGTGTCCCAAGAAATAATAGTTATTTTTCAAACAATACAACAATTGCTGATGAGATGATTAAATTAGGTTTTGATGGGTTAATAATTAAAGGAAGAGAAATGGTTAATTATACTCCAGATGAAGACAAAATAAGATATTATGAAAATGAAAACCAATTGATTCAATATTACGAAATGTTTGAAATTTAAACTAAATAATGTTTCATAGTAGAAATGTGAGGTCTAACCTGACAATCTAAATATGAAACATTTAAAATTAAATGATATGATACGATTTTGCCCATTTTCTTACAGCATTATCGCTAACACCAAACATTTTACCCATTTTAGTCCAAGAAATTTTATTTTTAATTAAATTAAATAATTCATCTTTATTTGGTCTTTTCGTTTTTCTATTTTTTTTACTATTACAAGAAATACACAATTTAGAGTTAAATTGAATTTCCTTACCACACGAACAATAGTTTCGTTTTTTTATCCTATATACTACTTTCTTTTTTCTTTTATCTTTCACATTTTTTCCACAATGTGTTGGTAAGGTTGCATTGCAATTAGGACACACTATCCTAAGATTAATGATTCTATTGTCATTATTAATCCCATTTATATGATCAAGAATTAAACTCATTTGTTTTCCATTCCAATTTTCATCTTGTCCACATAACTCACATTTCCGTTCTTTTAATCCTTCATTGTATAATCTATGTTTTAGGTATGAAGTGTTTGCAAATGTTGAACCTGAAATTAAAATTTCATTTAATGGTTTTTTTTGTTTAATTTTAAAATTTTTAATGTTCCCATTTCTTTTAAAATGGGATATATCAATATTATATTTTCTAATATATCTATTTAAAGTATCATAATTCCCAGTAAATGAATTTAAACCTAAATTACGAAGTGTTTCGCTTTTATTATTAGACTTACTTACGGCATCACGTAATAAATTTTCAGTCCATCTATTTATTTTCATATTTTATAGTATTTTATTATAAATACTCGAACTGTGAGAAAAAGATAATATTTCTTCTAAAAATATGATTATAATGTCGGAGCAGAGGGATTCGAACCCCCAACGTTTACCCTATGGGAACAGATTTACAGTCTGTCACAACACCACCAGTCGTTGCCGTACTCCGTTTGTGGGAATGGTAGGACTCGAACCTACATGCCGAAGCGGGACTTTTACAGAGTCTTGGGTGTTCCAGCACCCAACATTCCCAAGTGACGGTTTCTTGGAATGAGTTGAAACCGTCAAACAATCTCGAAGTGCATTCGGTAGGATTCGAACCTACGTGAGTCTCCTTAAGAGGGAGTAACATATGCCTCTCTGCCACGAATGCATTAGTGGGAGCAAAAGGATTCGAACCTATTCAGTACATTGACACACCCTATACGTGGGTGCGGGGTTCACCATACCCCATGTACTCCCAATTGAATTTTCTACGCTTCCATGTCATGCACGTACTATAAAAATTCTAAACAGTCTCCACCGTGCGCTCGGTAGGATTCGAACCTACGTTGTTCATTTCTGAACTCTGCTTAAAAGGCAGGAGCATAGCCACTCTGCCACGAACGCATGTGATAAACATTATTGATTAGTTTATCGTCATTGATATTATTAATGACTTTCAGAAATTCCTTTCGTCCTTGTCTGTTTGTGTATCTGGTGGGAATTGGACCCACGACCCCTAAATTAAAAGTTTAGTGCTCTACCAACTAAGCTACAGATACAATTAATTTTCAATATTTTCAAAGAACTTTAAAACAAAAAAACCCGACTCTTTCGAATCGGGTTTCTGTTGTTGCTATAAAGTCATTACATTTATATCACACATTCAGACATATCTCTCCCGATTCCTATAAGCAATTGCTTATATGATTTTTTAACGAAATAATATTTTCTAAATGTTCTCATTTTTTTTAATTTTAAATGTGATTACAAAACTATAACATAAATACGAATAAAACAAGAAAATGTTACAATTTTTTATAATTATTTTTATTCCACTAATCTAATTGTCCAATAATCGGCTGATACATTGGGAGTTGTGACATACCAATAAGGAAGATAAAAATAACCCTTTATTCCCCAATTATCACCCCAACTGTTTCTAACGATTAAACATTCTTTACTATCATCATAACCAACAGCAGCCACAGCATGTCCACCAATTGGTTTATCATTTCTTTTTGGTATTGGCACATAACCTGTTCTAGCAACAGTATCACTCATCATTGATTCATGAATCATAAAACCGAACACAACTGGAAAACCATCGACAAGACATTCTTTAACGTTTGTTAGTGTATGAGGTGTAAGTCTTAGATATTCTTGAACTTGATTTTCTAAACCAGAGACATAACAATTAGGTGTTGGTCTTTTTTTAAATTTTGATATCTTATAATCCCACATAGTTTCGGGACAAGTACCTTCAGCAACCATTGTCTTAATACCAGTTCTTATCATAGCACCACTATCTTGATTAATTGTACCTTCCATTGCTCTTTCATTATAATATATAAAGAGTCTTGAGGGAATAAAATTGGGTCTTTTTTGTTTCATCTGTTCAAACTGATACGCAAAACCAAGTGCATTTGCGGTACAAGAACCTAGAGTTCCTTGATTATAGACAGGTGGACATAATGGTTTTAAATTAACAAAAGGTGGTAATGGTCTTGGTGCTGTGACTTTAAATTTAAAATCTCTATGATCAGGTAAGTCACGTTTCCACCCAAATTTAATTTGAGGTGTTTCTTTTTTGGGTTTAAATAACCAATTAAATAAATTCCATTTTTTCATTTTATAATGTTTATTATAAATACAAAAAAAAACGAAGACTAATCTTCGTTTTTTAACATTATAACAATTAAGTCACATCATATCCATCTTTAAATGGTTTTGAATATATTGGTCGTATCATTTTCCAAATTATATAATCATATGTTCTTCTATCATATAATTTGAATAATATTGAAGTGTACTTTGATAATTTTGCCATTTCAGCAAATTTAGCACGATTAGTAACTTCAGCTATGTGATAAATTCTCACAAACTCTAATAATGCTAATCTTTCGATTTCATTATATTCCATTTGAAGATTATTTGCTGTTCTTTTCAACCAGTCGTAAAATTCATCTGGAACTTTATCTAATAATTCATCAAATGGGTAATCATCTTTCATATGTTTCCAAATCACTACATTAGAAACATTAGTTAAAATTCTATGTAATCTAACATATTCTGCGAATTTTACTTTTACTCTGAAACCGTTTTCAAAACGAATTACAAATCCTTCTCTATTATCTTCTTCAAGTGCTTTAAGTTCATCAAGATTCTGAATGTTTTTTATGTCATACTTCTTCACAACAGTAAACCAATCTGAATACCACTGAACTAAATCTTCGTAATATAATTCAAAACCAGTTTTAGTTTCAATTCTAGCTAATAATACAAGTTCTCTTCTATCACCATAATCAACAACAATTCTGTTCTCTGGTACAATATATTCAAATAAATAAGTATCAATTTTTGATAATTTATCATAAACTGTTGAATATAATAATTCACGTGCACCAATTGCTTGTTCCGAAATAAATGAACCTCTTGTAGCTACAATCCATTCCATCTTTGCTTCATAATAGAATATGATAATTAATGAACCATCCATTTTTTCATAGATAGCAAATGGTAAGGACATATCAATTTCTGATGGGTCGTGTTCTTCATAATTCATGAACTTCTGGAATGGACGAGCTAAAATATTACCATCTACATCAATTACCATCCCACGACAAGACAAAGTATATTCATCCCAAACCTTTTTAAATTGTGCTTCTTGTGTATAATTAAGTATCCAGATATCATACTCTGGGTGCTTATTTACCATAATAAGACCAATATTAACATATTCGTTTAATATATTCCAGTCAATTTTTTCTAATAATTTCATTTTATAAATGTATAAATTGGTTCATATTTAAATTTCTTACTTTTATCACGTAAATTAATGTTAGATAATGCTAAATATAATTTCTTTACCATTTTAAACCCAACACTTTCTGCTGTTTTAATCATCTCATTCTCCAACTCATTCCCTTTAATATCTGCAATATTTATTAACATCACACCGTCATTTTTTAACCCATAGTGACAATTTTTGAATGTTTCAACTAAAAATCCTTCAATCCACGCTTCCTTATTATTGAATTTCATGTAACTCTGCGTAGGTTCATCACTATATTTTTCTAAATCGAAATATGGTGGAGAAGTAAAACATAAATCTAAACTATTTTTATGTGGTTTATAATCTTCACTACCCATATTATAAATCCAAGAATCTGTATTAGATTTAACACCAAAATCATTAACAATTTTATTTAACCCATTATATGTCTCGACTGCTGGTTCTGTTGCAATATAATGTTTTACATTACTTATTATTGCACCAAGCAATCTACCACCCCAACCACCAGACATATCCCAAACAACACCATTTTTAGCAAACGTATCGTATATCGCTGCTGCTGCTGTTGGTCTAAAATTAGATACTCCTTGTACATTTGAATATATCTTTAACATTTTTCGTATTCCAGAATCACTCATGTATGTACCCATCTTCAATCTCTTTTTAATAACACCTAAAAAGATATTATCATTCATAAATGCTTCATATGGAGTCATTTTATTCCCACATTTCACATCAAATGAGTGTGGAAAATATGACCAAGCTAATCCCAAACCATGCATGGTTTGTTTTATAACATCGTTTTCAAATAAATTACTTCTATCATATTTAATTAACTTATTAAATTCTGATTGTCTGGTTTCCATATCTGTTGGGTAGTATGGAAAACCTTCTTGACGATAGTAATTGAATATTTTCAGGGTAAACTCATCGAGTTCCTTAGTATTCATTTTTCTCCAATGCTTCTCATTTACAAATATTTCTTCTTTTTTAATCATCTAATATTTTTATTTGTTTCGCTAAATACCATTTACCACCTTGATGTTCTGGTCTTTCAAAAACCTCATAATCCTTCATTTCAACTTTAAGCCAAATTCGATTCTTTTCACTTAAATGGGGTGCTACTGGTTGTCCTGTGCAATGCCAATAAGGTCTAAATTTAAAACCTTTAGTTGGGTATTCCTTTGCTTCTAACCAAACACCTTTTTTTAAGCGTTCTGTTTTGTTAATGAATAATGATGTTATTTCACCAGACTTTAACTTTCTAAATAACTTATACGAATATTCTGCCATTATGTTACAATTATATTAATAATTCTTTTGTATCACAAATATACAAAAGAATTTCTAAATTCTTATAGTATTTATATAAATATAATATATGATATGATTTTAGAGTCAATAATTAAAGAAGAATTTGATAAATTATTTGAAGAAAATAATTATAATGATGATGATATTATTGACCCAACCAAAATTAATTTAATTGGTGAATATAGAAAATTAAATAACGAATTATTTAATAGTGAATTACCATCAATTAGAATGAAATGGAGTAGAAGAAAAGGTAATCTTGGTCATGTTAGTGCAATGATTAATAGAATGACCCATGAAGCGGAAATCAAACATCTTGCAATTACTAGTTTCTATAAGATGCCATATCGTATTTTTAAAGATACTTTAGCACATGAAATGATTCACGTTAAATTATTAACATTTGGTGGACATGACCCTTATAACCCACATGATTATAATTTCTTTAAGGAAGCTAATCGTATTAATAGTATGGGTCTTGGGTATAATATTACAAAAAGTAGTGAAGAACAATTAGGGGTATCTGATAGTATGGATAATGGAAAGACATATATTGCTATAATATTAGATATTGATGGTAGAAAATCTATATCAGTAACAACACCTAAAGTATATGAGAGAGATATTAATTTTATATTTTCATTATTCCAAAACCTCGTAAATAAAGGAAAATATAAAAGGGTAGAGATAATTGTAATTGAATCAAAAAATCCAGAATTGGTTAAATATCAGATTAGTAGATCATATAATAATAAAATTTCTCATTCACCTATTTCTGATGAATTACTTAATCAATTACTTAATGACAAAGTGATAATAAAAAAAGAATTTCAATTAACTGAAGAACATAAAATGTCAGAATCAGATAATAATGGGGATTGGATAGAAATAACAGTTGTTTAATAAAAAAAAATATGAAGATAAAAAATATAATCAGAGAAGAATTCCTTAATTTACTTAAGGAAGGATATGTAATGGAACACGATAACTTTAAATTTCGTCAGAAAGTACAAAGTTCGAGTTTTTATAATTATGAAACATTTTCAAACGATTTTGATGTTGATATTAGTGAAAGTGATATTATAATTAATTGGCGTATTGGTTTCTGGTTGAATGATATGGGTGTTGAAAACTTTTTAGTTCAAGCAGATAGTGTTGAAGGCACATATAAAGTTGCTTTACATGATAAACAAACTGATGAAGTATCTCAAGAAGAAGAAAAAAATATTGGGGAAATTCCTTGGAAATTTCAAATTGATAGCGCAACATTAAAATTAGGTGACACATTATATATCGAATCACTTGATTTTGATTTCAATACCAAAACATGTGTTGTTACATTCTTTGATTCTGATAATCAAGTTTAACGTATTGGAATTTTAAACGCATCGTTTTCGATGCCTTTTGTAGCGGGAGAGAGAATCGAACTCTCGACCTATGGGTTATGACTCCATCGCTCTAACCAACTGAGCTACCCCGCCATTTAATCGACATCACCAAGTAATGTCGATAAATTCATGTTTAGACCAACGTGAAATTTCAATATTAATTTTCATTGGTTTTTTCATCCATTGTTTACGGTTTTTAGAAACAAGTTTCCAATTTGGATATGTAATTGGTAATTTACCATTATGCCTTGTATACCCACCATAAGATTTCGTTGTTTTATTTTCATTATCATGATATTTACAACGAGAACAATGGATTTTTCCTGTGTTTTCAAGATGTGCTTTATATGCACGATTAAATTCTCCACGATTAGTAGAGTTGTTTACAATTTTTTTTGTTTTCATAATCTTGTATACGCTTTAGTGCGTTACAAGACTTTAAATTTTTCTTTCATAATCTTAATTTTGATGCATCACTCTTATTTCTTCAATAATTTCACTAAATTCCTTTTGTAATCTTTCATATTCAATAGCAACTTCTTCATTTGGAATGTTTATTTCCTCGAAACCATCATCATGGACAATAGTATATGGTTCAATAAATTGGTAGATTTCATTAGATTTTTTTTCTAACACACTACCCATTTTCTCATGTAGTTTATTTAACACATCCCTGTTTGTCATGTCAATATTTTATTATAAATACGTTATTATATGGCTAAAATTAAAGAATTTATTATTGGCTCATTTATTTACTGTAATTGGCTCATTTAAACGTTTTTTTGAGCTACAAATCATTTACAGCTAAACTATATCTGGATTTTATTGATTTAGATGGAACAAAATCACCACCTAAAACAATTGGGATTCCATAAGTAATAACATATGGCATATACATATAACCAACATAACGTTTATATGCTTTTCGAATATCATTGTTCCAGAATTTCCATTTCTTACAAAGTCTAAGCATTTTTTTATGTGATAATCCACCATAAATATGTTTATTTTTATTTTCTTGAATTAATGCTCTACGAATTCGCCACCCAAACATCTCTTTCATTTGTTCAAGTGTGAGATTATTATCACTCGGAATTTTTTTTGTTTCCAGTTTAAGATTTATTTCAGGTATCATTTTTTGTTAATTGATTTCTTATAAATGATTTTTTTTCTTGTTATTTTATTAACTCGTTTACCACAATTACAATCATCTTCCTTTTGAAGTGGTTTATTTCTTCTAATTATTTTACTCATAATTGTAATAATAATCTTAAATCATCTTTATTATATAATCTAAATATAGTCCCTTGACCATGAATATATTGAAAATAATAACCCTTAAACTCCCAAACTGCATTAGAAAAATCACACTCTAATTCTTTTACTATTGTTGTATTAGGTTTAATATTTTTAGTCACATACTCAATAATAAAATTTAATTTTCTATTTGGGTATGGTTCATAACCATTATGGTAACATTTACTAATGTAATCATCATTATGTTCCAGAATTAACCGATACATTAACTTATCGAAATCATTAGTTTCTAACCACTTTTCAAAAAGCATGTAACGACTTTCTTGAATAGAACGTTTTATTTTCATATTTTCAAAATAAGCATTACCTTCGGGAGATTCTACCCATTCATCCATTTCTTTTTGTAATTCATCAACATCCATCGTTTTAGATTTTTAATGTAAATATTAGGGGTAGAAACTTTCTTAAAGTAACTGGTCTATGAGTCGAACATAAATACCATCCAATTATTTGATAACCTTTCCCATGAAGTCTAATTATCTGTGCTTGCAAGCGGTCTTTAAGTTTTATTTGTTTCTACCCTTGTGGAAGTGGTGGGGTTCGAACCCACGTCTTAAATGCTGTTAATAAGTTTTCTACAAGTTTAGGATAAGATTATATAATCTTCCAAATTATCGACATTTTTTTACCTATGCAGCCGAATTATAGACTCAGTTTACCCTACTGAGAAAGGCGTTCTTTGCTGTTTTATTGTTTCCTATGCTGCAAAAGCAAGTTCAGCGTTACTTGCAAATACGCTTTCACCTCTCGTAAGAGATGTTGGAATAGACATTATGTCTTCTGCATTTATTGTTTTGAACCTTTTTAACGTGATTTGTTCAATCACGACTTGCTTACATTACTACTCTGACATCTAATCAAAGCCAAGTCACCCCCCATTATTTTAAAAGAACTTTCCAATGTTTATGAAATAAATCTTCATATTCACTGGCTTCACATATATTCAACTGCATATACCCAGTACCTGTTATAATACCTAGCAATAAATACTTTGGGTCATTAATATTTTCAAATAAATTCGGTTCAAATGCTCTATTCACCGTTTCTTCACCCTGTAAACATTTCAAAAGAATATTATTATCTTCTCTATATCCAACAAACATTGCTGGAACTATATCAATTCTATTTATTTCTTGTTTCATATTATTTCCTTTTACTTGGTTCTTTTCTAAAACTCCATTTATCGAACCCGTATTTCCTAATCTTATATTTGTCACCAATTTCAACAATATCTTTTTCACCTCTTCCTAAAACACCACCCAAAAACATACTGATTTCTTGAAATGCTTGAAAACTATCAAACAACCTATAAAATTTCCATTTTTTTAGAGTTGGATTGATAATCAATTTATTAATTCTATCTTTTTCAAAAATAAAAATAGGTGAATTAATTTCTCTAAACATGTCAATTGGGTCATAATTCATAACATAATTAATATCATCCTCTACACTACCACTCCAATAATCATCTTTAAGAAAGTTTTTTGCATTATCATAACCATAAATGATATCTGTTTTTAATATATCATTAATATTTCCTTTAACTTTATAATGAAATTTCCAACCTAAATATAGTTCACCACAAAAACCAACAATAAAGAATGTATAATCAGTATATTTATTATTTTTTTTTGAATCGATAGGTATATTACCGATTTTTAAAAACGGATTACGATCATTCCAATCATATAGTTTATATTGAAATTCCTTTAACATTAATTTGTTCTCAGTAATTTCAACAGTTTTTCGTTCATAAACTAGTGTCTTGTCAATACCCATAGTACCAAC
>Ga0210003_1003713_pt1 | contig 12318 bp, 8 predicted proteins | sample LantaG_FD_182804 | JGI IMG/M metagenome (GOLD analysis project Ga0210003, IMG submission 182804) | Deep subsurface microbial communities from Baltic Sea to uncover new lineages of life (NeLLi) - Landsort_02402 metaG (SPAdes) (version 2) | ecosystem: Environmental > Aquatic > Marine > Oceanic >...
TCATCCTGGCGGCGATAGCGCCGGCCGACCGCACTTTTTTCATCGTAGAAGCAGTTGAAATATTTCTTCAGATTATCATAAATCTTTCTCGCGATCTCCGGCATACCGTCCTTCTTGACGAGTGGGAAGATAGCGGCTTTTACCGGCGCCAGCGAGTGGTGGAATCGCAGCAGGTTTCTCGTTTCGCCGCGGACTTCCTCTTCATCGTACGCATCGACTAAAAAGGCCAGCGTGCTTCGGTCGATGCCTGCGCTCGGTTCGATTACGTAAGGGATATATCGCAGCTTTTTCTGGTCGTCGAAATATGAGAGCGGGCCTTTCTGGTATTCTTCCGCTTCGCCGGCCAGCTCGATTCCCGTCATGTCACCCTTGCTTTCGTACCACTTGTTGAGCGTTCTCATTCCGCGCTGATGCTGGCGCAGGTCGAAGTCGGTGCGGTTGGCGATGCCCTCGAGCTCCTGCCAGTCGCCGGAGCCGAACGGGAATTTGTACTCGACGTCTACGCAGCCCTTGGCGTAATGGGCGAGTTCATCGGCATCGTGCTCGCGGAAGTGCAGGTTCTCTTTCCTGATGCCCAGGTCGAGATACCAATTAAGGCGGGCCTCTTTCCAGTGCTCGAACCACTGCTCATCCGTGCCGGGCTCGCAGAAGAATTCCAGCTCGGCCTGCTCGAACTCGCGCGTCCGGAAGATAAAGGCCTTGGTCGTTACCTCGTTGCGGAAGCTCTTGCCGATCTGGGCGATTCCGAACGGGATTTTCACGCGAGTCGTATCGAGCACGTTCCTGAAATTGGCGAAGATTCCCTGTGCTGTTTCCGGCCGGAGGTGCATCGTCATCGAATCGTCAACGTTGGCTCCCATCTGTGTCTCGAACATCAGCTTGAACGGCATCGGCTCGGTGAACTGGCCGACCGCCCCGCAGTTGGGGCATACTTTTTTGCTCAAATCCTGCGCCCCGGCCGCTGCGGCATCAATATCTACGTGCTCGGTATGCTCCTGGGCCTGTTCGGCAATTTTTTCTTTGAGGTGGTCCACGCGGGTCCGGGTATTGCACTTCTTGCATTCGGCGATCAAATCGGCGAACTTGTCCGCGTGCCCGCTCGCCTTCCACACCATGGGGTGCATTAAAATACTGCAATCGAGGCCAACGACATCGTCCCGCATCTGGACTACGCTCTTCCACCAGGCCTTTTTAACGTTGTTCTTCAATTCTACGCCGAGCGGACCGTAGTCGTAGCAGCTCGCCAGCCCGCCGTAAATTTCGCTCGATTGAAATATAAAACCCCTTCGCTTACACAGCGATACAATATCTTCAAGTTTGGTCAGTTTTGCCATGTTCGGATTCCTAAATAATCTAAATTAACCGGCCCATTATACTGAAGCAATGGCCGATTACAAGCCTGGAAACCGAATCATTGACAAAGCCCGCGGCAGGCCTTAAACTCGGCGTCTAATGCTCGACGAGTATCGGGCATCGAGATTCGAGAATCAGGGAACGATTAGTTATGAGCCGGGAAATAGTCGCCATATTGGATTTTGGCAGTCAGTACGGTCAGTTAATCGCGCGGCGGGTCCGCGAGCAGAATGTATATTCGCGAATCTTTCCCGCCGGCGTAACGGCTGCTGAATTATCGAAATTGCCGCTCAAGGGCGTAATCCTCTCCGGCGGGCCGGCAAGCGTCTACGATAAAAACGCGCCGAGATGCGACGAGAAAATTTTCGAGCTGGATGTGCCGATTCTCGGCATCTGCTACGGCATGCAGTTGGGCTGCCAGATATTAGGAGCGAAAATCGCGCCCGCCCAGAGACGCGAGTTCGGGCGGACAAATTTGGACATTCTCGACAAAAAAGATCTGTTGGCGAACCTGCCGGAGTCCATCACTGCCTGGGCCAGCCACGGCGACCAGATTGAGCAATTGGGCGACGATTTTAGCAAGCTGGCAAGCACCGGGACGTGCCCGTTCGCGGCGGTCCGGCATAAAAAGAAAAAATTCTACGGCGTCCAGTTCCACCCGGAAGTCTCGCACACGCCGAAAGGCTCGCAGATTTTAGAGAATTTCCTATACGAAATCTGCGGCTGCAGCGGCGACTGGAAGATGAGCGATTTCGCGGGCGAAACCGTCGAGGCCGTCCGCAGGCAGGTGGGCAGCGCCAACGTGATATGCGGCCTGAGCGGCGGTGTCGATTCCTCGGTTACTGCCTCGCTCGTTCATAAGGCGATTGGCGATCAGCTTATCTGCATCTTCGTCGATAACGGCCTGCTGCGGAAAAACGAACGCGAGCAGGTCATCTCCACCTTCCGTAACCATTTTCACATGGACCTGCGCGTGGTGGATTGGTCAAAGCAGTTTCTCGCCGGATTGGCAGGCGTCACCGAGCCGCAGCAGAAACGCAAAATCATCGGCGCCGAGTTCATTAAGGCCTTCGAGTCCGAGGCGGCGAAAATCCCTAACGCCAAGTTCCTCGCACAGGGCACGCTCTATCCCGATGTCATCGAATCCGGCTCGCAACCTGCGGTAGAACCGCAGGCTAAATATTCTACCCCGGGTTCAACCCCGGGTTTGGCAGCGAATATCAAGCTGCACCACAACGTCGGGGGCCTGCCCGCCGAGTTGGGCTTCGAGCTGGTGGAGCCTTTGCGGGACCTGTTCAAGGACGAGGTCAGACTTGTCGGTGAGTACCTGGGATTGCCCGAAGATATGGTCTGGCGTCATCCGTTCCCCGGCCCGGGCCTGGCGGTCCGCGTCGTTGGTGATATTACGCAGCAACGGCTGGAAATACTCCGCGCCGCCGACGAAATCCTGATAGATGAAATCAAGTCCGCGGGCCTTTACAGAAAAATATCACAGGCCCTGGCCGTGCTGCTGCCAATCTCGACGGTCGGCGTAATGGGCGATGAGCGAAGTTACGAAAACGTCGTCGCCATCCGGGCCGTAGAAACCGTCGATTTCATGACCGCCGATTTCTCAAGAATCCCCTACGAAGTCCTCGCCGTAATATCCAATCGCATAATAAACGAAGTCCGCGGCGTCAACCGGGTAGTCTACGACGTCTCCAGCAAACCCCCCGCAACGATCGAATGGGAATGATTCACCGCCGAGAACGCAGAGATCGCCGAAAAAATAATTCATGTAGGGTGGGTTTTAACCCACCGATCAATGCTATAGATATTTGTTTGACAAAATATTTAAATTTCTCTATACTCATAATTATGAGCCCTACGATATTTCGCGTTGGAAATTACAGATTTTACTTCTTCTCAAGAGAAGAGGAAAGAATTCATGTTCATATTGTTTCGCCGGATGGTGAGGCAAAATTCTGGGTTGAACCTATAGTGGCGCTGGTTGCACATACAGGTTTTTCAAAGAGGCAGCTTGGACGGCTGCATAAAATAATTGAGGAACACAAAGGTGAAATCGTCAAAGCGTGGCAAAAACACTTTGAGGCCTGAAATAACGAATATTTCTGAGCACGGCTTTTGGCTATTTTTCAAAGGCAAGGAATACTTCCTGGCCTTCGAGCATTTTCCGTGGTTCAGGAACGCGACCGTACAGCAGATAAGCGATATTCAGTTGTTACACCATGAGCATCTCTACTGGCCAAGCCTCGATGTGGACCTTTCTTTTGGCATCATTGAGCATCCGGAAAAATATAAGCTGATAGCCAAGTAAGCAATTGTGTGCCGTACACACCCTGACTCCTAATCGCTCGCCGTAATATCAAATCGCATAATAAACGAAGTCCGCGGCGTCAACCGCGTCGTTTACGACATCTCCAGCAAACCCCCCGCAACAATCGAATGGGAATGACCTGCCACAGAGGCCACAGAGAAAATAATTAATGTAGGGTGGGTTGTAACCCACCGATCAAGTACGTGACATTCTCAAAAAAAGTACCGGATATCGTTAATTGCCTCGGATTTAAGCTATCTCACCGGGGACTAATCCGTCAATAATGTATTTAATCCCTTTAAATTTATAACCGTCATACCATATCCGGCTTACGCTATTGAAAGAAGATCAACCAAAAGTTTTCCGTGGCAATGCTTATATTTATCACCACTTCCGCAGATACACCGACTATTTTTGCTTGAACCATTCTCTATCATGTCAGACACAAGCCCCTTGGTAACATGAAGCATCTGATGAACTTCAGATTCCTCTTTAGAGAGGCATATCTTATTCTGATAGGCTCTTTCCCCTCTATTATTCAGCTTGTATATAGTGTCACATATGCGTATAAAATCGTCGACAAGTCTGTTTCCAGAAATATTTACTCTTATGTTATTTCGCTGAGCACCATCGTACTCGGCCTTTGAATCAGGTATGAAAAGAATTCTAAGGATATTTTCAGATTTGGGAGTAATATCTGTTAATATACCATCCCGTGATTTCCAGACAGCATGAAACTCAGCTTCTATAATAACGTTGGGTATTTGCCAGATTTGCCAGCCTAACTGAACTGAACCACCTTCTTTTTCAATCTTTTGAGTAACAGCGGGGAAGCACTCATTAATTTCAGCGTAAGGTTCCGGCATGACATCAAGATAGATTGGTTTCTCGGTGGTCTTAATTTTATTTATTAGGCGTTTTACATTATCATCGATTGTCTGAGGTACTCTGTTCATATACAAATTGAGTTCCGTAGGATGGGCAGGTGTCCCTGCCCATGCGGTTCATTATTCGCCAATTATCAATTCCCTTTCATTCAGCATGGGCAATCAAATTGCCAATCCTGTAACTGCTGTAATAGTAAGCGGCCCGATTGAAATCCAATGCGAATCAGTCTATCTTCTCGGCGATAAACTTACCTGAGCCAAATCCTCCTTCTTTTTGCCATTGGCCGTCGGTAATTTTTATCTGACCATTTTCTACCTTGAGTGTACCTTCCCAATACTGAATGCCGAAGGCTCCGTCCCGTGTGAACTTGATATGGTCATCTGATACCTCTACGTCTGCTATCCGATCGCCATAGGTCCCTTCAGAGATATCATCGAGTGTGCCGGTGTATGCGTCTCCGTCCTTTTCTAATATAAAATATCCACGCCATGGGCCTTGTTGGTCCCAAGACCATTTGCCTTCTATCTCAGACAACTGAGAAGACATAGTCGGCTTGGATGAGGGCTGAGTGGCACATCCCGCAATAAAAACGGAGACTATAGCGGCTAATGTTAGTTGAGAACATTTCAGTCTAAAATAATGTGCAGTCATATGGAAGTCTCCAAAATAAGATCGATACTTGTTTGTCTTCTGAAATCCAACCAACGATTGAACTAAGCCTCTTTGCGCTATGAAGCCTAATCCAAGATGTCCCGCCTCGTTGCTCTTCTATCAGCAGTCTATGTTATTGAAGCGGGATTTGCAAGAAAAATCACGTGACGATAGATCCAGCGGCTCAATTGACTATTTTCTATTGATTAATGACTATTTTTAAGGATTTTTTCAACCAAAAGCGATGGCGATTCGATTTATTATTTTCTATTGACGATAGCTAAGCCATAAATTTACGATTGTTTTGTTTCTTCTCTTCAACGTAATCCGTGAAATCTGCGGTTAATTCTTGTGTTTTTGGCTGTTAAAATAGGTAAAATATGTGCGGAATTTTCGACCAAAAGCGATGGTAGCTGGAAGTAAAAATAAAAAAGTTTAAATATTTTTTTATTCCATATCAAGCAAGGACTTACGGCGTAAATAGCGTCTACATTTTTGTAGATTTTCGCATCAAACGCGCAGGTTGGTTCAATTATGGGGGGCGTGCCTTTTCGGCCCCCGGCCGTAAAGGCAAGTAAAAAGGTAAAAGGGAAACAATAATAAATACGAATATCGAAATCCGAAATACGAAACAAATCAGAATGACCGAAATTCAAATGCTCAAAACACACCTTTCAGCATCAATCTGCGGGTTGAACCGTTTGGATCATTTGGTCATTTGAAATTTGATATTGTTTCGGATTTCGATATTCGGATTTCGAATTTTCATACTGCGGGGGCGTAGTAGAATCAAGTTCACCATAACCATCCCGATCTGGCTTGTCTGGATTGCCATCCGGCCGGTGCTTTTGTATCGGCGTATTCGCTACGGCTATTCGTTTTGCCGGATACCGCTGAGCCAGGGTAAGTTCGCCATCGTCGATCCGGATGATTATTTTTGGCTATCCACATTCAAATGGTATGCCGCCAAAGGCAGCTTGACCTACTATGCGGTTCATTCGATTTTCAAAAAAGGGAGCAAACGGCACCAGCTCAAGATGCACCGCGAAGTATGCAAAGTCGCCGATGATATGTTTGTAGATCATATTAACGGCAATGGCCTTGACAATCGCAAGGCCAATCTCCGCCCGGCGACCAGCGCCCAGAACATACGCAACCGAAAGAAACGTTTAGGTAGTAGCCGTTCACGATACAAAGGGCTTTACTGGGACAAGCACTGGAAAAAATGGCGCGTTCGGATATGCCTCAACAGGACCAAAATACAACTCGGCTTATTTGACGATGAGATTGAGGCGGCCAAAGCCTATGACCGGGCTGCAAAGAAGTATCACGGCCAGTTCGCAAGTCTGAATTTCCCGGAAAAAGCCCTTTGAATGATTAATGATTAATGATTATTTCTTTGAGATTGCCGCGCGATTCTCCGAATCGCTCGCAATGACACTAACAATGTGTTCCTTGTCATTGCGAGGAGCGCAGCGACGAAGCAATCTCGTCTTTGGCAACAAGCACCTTCGCAGGAATGACAATACAAGACACAAGATACGATGGATGAAGGACGAGGGATAAGTTACGAATTTTGGTCCATCAACTTTATGAAGTCATCGAACAGGTAGTTCGAATCGTGAGGGCCGGGGGATGCTTCGGGGTGGTACTGGATGGAGAAGGCGGGCTTGTCCTTGCAGCGGAGGCCCTCGTTCGTGTTGTCGTTGAGGTTCAGGTGCGTCAGCTCGACTTGCTTTTCTTTAAGCGAGTCCATGTCCACGCAGAAGCCGTGGTTCTGGCTGGTGATTTCGATCTTTCCCGTCTTGAGATTCTTAACCGGGTGGTTGGCTCCGCGATGGCCGAACTTGAGCTTGTATGTTTTGGCGCCGAGCGCCAAAGCGAGAATCTGGTGGCCGAGGCAGATGCCGAAGATGGGGACTTTGCCGAGCAGTTTGCGAACGGTTTCGATTGCGTAATCCACGGGCGCCGGGTCGCCGGGGCCGTTGCTCAGAAATACGCCGTCCGGCTTTCGGGCCAGGACCTGTTTGGCGGAAGTCGAAGCGGGCACGACCTGAACATCGCAGCCGTGCGAGCGCAGCAGGCGGAGGATATTCTGCTTGATGCCGTAATCGAATGCGACGACCTTGTATTTCTTTTCGGGCGCGCATTCGTCGCCGCTTACAACATCGACAACGCCTTGCTCCCAGCGGTAAGCTTTCTCGGTGGTGACGTCTTTGACGATGTCCCTGCCTACCAGGCCGGGGTATTTGTCGAGCGTCTTTCTCATATTCGTTGTGCTGAATTCGGTCGAAGAAATAATGCCTCGCATTGCTCCTTTGGTGCGGATGTGCCTGACGAGGGCGCGGGTGTCGATGCCTTCGAGGCCGACGACGTTATTGGCATTGAGATAATCGCTGAGCGATGCGGTATTTCTCCAACTGCTGGGATAATTGCAGTTTTCCTTGACGATAAAGCCGGCGGCGAAGATTTTTCTCGATTCCCAATCGGCCATGTTCGTGCCGTAGTTGCCGATCAGGGGGTATGTCATCGTGATTATCTGCTCGTTGTACGAGGGGTCGGTGAGTATTTCCTGGTAGCCGGACATGGCCGTATTGAAGACAACTTCGCCGCACTTCTGGCCTGTGGCGCCGAAGGAGGTGCCTTCAAAAACTGTGCCGTCTTCCAATAACAAAATCGCTTTCACCTGCCGGTTTCCTTTATCGATAGTACAGTTGAATAGGTTTAACGTCTATTTTTCTTTGTTTCATGGCCTCGATAGCCTTTGCCACCGCCATTGCGCCCCTTATGGTCGTGACGTAGGGCACCTGCCTGTCGAGGGCGGTCCTTCTGATTGAGAACGAGTCTTTAATCGACTGCTTGCCGATAGTCGTATTGATGATCAGGTCGATCTCGTCGTTGATGATGGAGTCCACGATGTTCGGCCGGCCCTCGGTCATTTTCAATGCGAACTGGGACGGGATATTATTGTTGATCATTGCGATGCACGTACCCTTTGTGGCGATGATCTTAAAGCCCATTTCGTGCAACTTGCGGGCGACTTCGACGGCCCTTGCTTTGTCGCTGTCCCTGATGCTGAACAGGACGTTGCCGGAGGTCGGCAGGATATTGCCTGCGGCGATCTGCGACTTTGCGAAGGCGATACCGAAATCATCGGAGATGCCCATGACCTCGCCGGTCGAAAGCATCTCGGGTCCTAAAAGCGTGTCGATGCCGGGGAACTTCAGGAACGGGAAGACCGCTTCTTTGACGGAGAAGTGGCTGCGATGCACCTGCTCTGTGAAATTCAATTCGTCCAGTGTCATGCCGGTCATGACTTTTGCCGCGTGTTTTGCCAGGGGCACGCCGATTGCCTTGCTAACGAACGGAATCGTCCGGGACGCCCGCGGGTTGACTTCGAGGATATAAACCTTGCCGTCCTTGACAGCGAACTGGATGTTAATCAGGCCCCTGACTTTCAGTTCCAGCGCCAGCATTTTGGCCTGCCTGGCAATCTCGGCCAGGATATCCTTACTTATCGAGATCGGAGGCAGCGAGCATGCGCTGTCACCGGAATGGACGCCGGCTTCCTCGATGTGTTCCATGATACCGCCGATGACAACTTTCCTGCCGTCACTGATGGCATCGACGTCCAGCTCAGTCGCATCGTCGAGGAATTTGTCAACCAGTACGGGATGTTCGCCCGAGACTTCAAATGCCTCTTCCACGCTGGCTTTCAGTTCCTTCTGGTCGTAAACGATCTGCATGGCACGGCCGCCGAGAACGAAGCTCGGCCTGATAAGCAGCGGGAAGCCGAGCTCATTAGCTATTTTGAGAGTCTGGGCATAAGTTGTCGCTGTGCCGCTGTAAGGCTGGCGGAGTTTGAGCTTGTCGACCACACGGTTGAAGCGCCTGCGGTCCTCGGCGCGGTCGATGCTGTCGGGCGATGTGCCGATGATTTTTACGCCGGCTTTTTCGAGTGACACAGCCAGTTTGAGCGGCGTCTGCCCGCCGAACTGCACGATGACGCCGTCCGGATTTTCCTTATCCACGATGGACATTACATCTTCGAACGTGAGCGGCTCGAAGTACAGCCTGTCCGAGGTGTCGTAGTCGGTGCTAACGGTCTCGGGGTTGCAGTTAACCATGATCGATTCGATGCCGATTTCTCTAAGCGCGAACGCGGCGTGAACGCAGCAGTAGTCGAACTCGATTCCCTGGCCGATGCGGTTGGGTCCGCCGCCGAGGATCATGACCTTTTTGCGGCCGGTCGGATTGGCCTCGCACTCGGCTTCGAACGTCGAATAGAGGTAGGGGGTCGTCGCTTCGAATTCGGCGCCGCAGGTGTCGACGGTCTTGTAGACCGCGTTGAGATGGAGGGCCTGCCGGCGTTTCCTCACGTCCAGCTCGTTGACATCGAGAAGAGAGGCCAGGTACTTGTCACTGAAACCGTACTCTTTCGCTTTTTTCAGGATGGCGGTCCCGATGCTCAGGACGCCGGGACGGTTTCGCCGGGTTTGAGCCTGCTTTATCTTTTGTTCGAGATCGATGATGTCCTTTATGTTGTTGAGGAACCAGCGGTCGATTTTTGTAAGGGCGAAGATTTCATCGATAGACAATTTTCGCCGCAGCGCCTCGGCGACGTACCAAAGTTTATCCCAGCAGTTGGTACGCAATTTTCTCTGTAGCTCTTGCGTCGAAATATTGCTGTTGATGTGCCGGTTGTCGAGCGAATAGCGGTCGATTTCCAGCGACCGAATCGCCTTCTGCAGCGATTCCTTGAACGTCCTGCCGATGGCCATCGCCTCGCCGACCGATTTCATCTGCACGGTCAGCTCCTGATTCGTCTTCGGGAATTTCTCAAACGTAAACCGCGGCCACTTCACGACACAGTAATCGATGGTGGGCTCGAAGCAGGCCGGCGTTTTTTTTGTTATGTCGTTTGTGATTTCGTCGAGCGTGTACCCTACGGCCAGCAGCGAGGCGATCTTGGCGATGGGAAAGCCGGTAGCCTTGGACGCCAGTGCCGAGCTCCGCGAGACCCTCGGATTCATCTCGATAACGTAAAGCTTGCCGTTATCGGGATTCACGGCGAACTGGATATTCGAACCGCCCGTCTCCACGCCGATTGCCCTGATAATCTTCAGCGAGGCATCCCGCATAATCTGGTATTCTTTATCGGTAAGCGTCTGTGCCGGGGCGACCGTAATACTATCGCCCGTATGAATCCCCATCGGGTCGAGGTTCTCGATCGAACAAACTATCACCACATTATCCTTCCGGTCCCGCATCACCTCGAGCTCGAATTCCTTCCACCCGGCGACGGATTCCTCGACCAGAACCTGGCTCTTCGGGCTCAGGCTCAGGCCCCAGCGGATATATTCGGCGTATTCCTCGGCGTTATAAGCGACGTTTCCGCCCGTCCCGCCCAGGGTATAGCTCGGCCTGATAATCGCCGGATATCCCACAAGGTCGATAATTTTCTTCGCCTGCTCCCACGTATGGGCGTAGCCGCTCTTCGGCACTTCGAGCCCGCATTTGGCGATTATCTTCTTGAACCGGTCTCTTTCCTCGGCCTTCTTAATAGACGCTAAGTTCGCGCCCAGCATCCGGACCTTATACTTCTTCAAAATGCCGCTCTCGGCCAGCGCCACCGCCGTATTCAGCGCAGTCTGTCCGCCCAGGGTCGGCAGCAGGCTGTCGGGCCTTTCTTTGGCGATTATCATCTCGACGATCTCCGGCGTGATCGGCTCGATATACGTCCTGTCGGCCAGCTCCGGGTCGGTCATAATCGTCGCCGGGTTGCTGTTTATGAGGATGACTTTGAAACCCTCTTTACGAAGGGCCTTGCACGCCTGGGCGCCGGAATAGTCGAATTCACAGGCCTGGCCGATGACAATCGGGCCCGAACCTATTATCAGTATCTTATGTATGTCCTTACGCTTAGGCATTACGACTTCCCGAGCTTATCTATACTTCCATGCCGCCCGCGGCACAAATACCGCCGTAGATTCCCGCACCGAATCCCAATTTAACGACCGGTAGCATAATGGAATCCTGTACAATATACCGACTAAACCCAAAACCCGCAAGAGCAATTTCTGATTCACCACAGAGGTCGCAGAGGACGCAGAGAAATAATCAACTAAAAAAGACAATTTATGGCTTAGCTATAGTAGATTGTAAACAATCAATTACGAGGGCCGTTTTTTTTTGTTTCTTTGTGCTTCATTATCGCTTCAAGCTGGATGATAGCCTCCCTGTCTCGCGGCCGGTTCAACACTCTTTTAGTTTTTATAAGAGCCTCCAGACTCAGCACGTACAATTTCATATCTTCAACTTTAATAAGCCTGCTTGCCCGCTTGACCCGGTCGTAGTCACCAAGGCCGTCTATGAAGCTCAGGCAGTCCAATTGACCTATCTTCGTATCGAGATACAGATTTTTGAACTGCCCGCACTTTCCTTCGGTCAATAGAAACTTTTTTCGCCCCGGCGTCATTCGGTGCACAGGATTCAAATCTGAGATTGCTCTTTGCAGGGCGAGAAGGTTGGCAGCCGAAAAATCGCAGCAGATATCGATGTCCTGAGTAACGTACGTACATCCGTGTACGACGCCTGCAAAACCTCCTACGATTACGAAATCCACGCCGGCCTTAGCCAGCCGTTCAAGCAGATTTACAAAATCGCTGCTCACAATTTTCTCGCTTTCCGGAGTTTTTCCGCTGTATTAAGTGCGATTTGATGCCGCTGAATGCGTTCCGTGCAGCTCCTGCCGATATTGTCGATCAGAGCCGGGATGTCGATCCCATAATCGACCGCCGCCTGGATCGGGTCGGTTCGAACGGATTTGCTCTTCGCTTTGTTGTCCTTTTTCTGCTTAGCTGCCATAGCAGGCAATTATAAGAATCCTGATGCGACGATTCAATAATAAAGCAGATATGTTTCATATCGAACATCGAGAACCAGAGGATAATGGTCAATAATCAAGATATTTAGACAGGATTAACTTGGCGCGGCTTCGCTTCGCTCAGCCGCAACCAAAAAGGATAGAGTTTTAGCTATAAATAAGTATAGTAGCATCCTCAATTAATGTTCAAAATAAAAGAAAGGATGCTACTATGAAGTTGATG
>Ga0210003_1003715_pt1 | contig 12312 bp, 14 predicted proteins | sample LantaG_FD_182804 | JGI IMG/M metagenome (GOLD analysis project Ga0210003, IMG submission 182804) | Deep subsurface microbial communities from Baltic Sea to uncover new lineages of life (NeLLi) - Landsort_02402 metaG (SPAdes) (version 2) | ecosystem: Environmental > Aquatic > Marine > Oceanic >...
ATGTAGTGTCTTTAAATATCTTTTTCATATAAAAAATAAAAGTATTTGAAATAATTATATAAAATATAATATTTTATAATTATTAAATTTATACCTTATCGGCTTTATGCCTTATCGTTTTTATGCCTTATCGGATTGATTTGGAGCGCGACGACTTGGTCCTCGTCCTTGTCCTCGTCCTTGTCCTTGTCCTCGTCCTTGTCCTTGTCCTTGTCCTCGTCCTTGTCCTCGTCCTCGTCCTTGTCCTTGGCTTCGTCCTTGGTCTTGTTCCTGGCCTTCCACAGGCTCTAATTTCCAATCACCATTTTCATCTTGCTCTCTAGGTCCTGCACCACGAGGACGCTCTCTATGATTACCACGAGACTCTGTATTTCGTCTAGGAGGATCAGCTGAACGATTATCGTTACGAGTTTCACATAATAGCTTTCCTCCCTTCATTCCCTTAATTTCAGATGCCTGATACTTATGACTATTAGATGAATCCATAATGGATAGTGAAAATTGAACATATTCTCCTTGAACAAGATACTTGTATTGTTCCTCATTCACACAAATAGCACTATGATGAGCAAAAACATCATCTGGGATACTTTCATCCCCACTATCAATTACTGTAATAAAACCATATCCTGATTTGTTATTAAACCATTTAACACGACCTTGGTAAACTGTTGCCTCTTCTGTAGAACTCATTATAGAATACATTAGAGTAAAATCTTTAAATAGTTTAAAATATTATTATTCGATAGTTGTAAGTAATAAAAACTTATAATCATTACTATTTATAAAACATATTTTTTATCTCGTTTATTTTTATTTAAAATTGAATTCTAATAAAGATAAATATATTATTTAAATTAGTATAATGGTAATCATCTGTAAAGATACATTCTCTCAAAATGAATTATATCAAGATCATTTTAATAAATTCCCTTTTGAACTCAGTGACTTTCAAAAATACGCGATTCAGTCCATTGTTGAGGGCAATCATATTTTAGTTACTGCTCATACAGGTAGTGGAAAAACACTTCCCGCCGAATTTGCGATTGAATATTTCGTAGCCCAGGGCAAAAAAGTCATCTATACATCACCCATTAAAGCATTATCCAATCAAAAATTTCACGAATTTACAAAAAAATTTCCTCATATTTCGTTCGGTATATTGACCGGAGATATCAAATTTAATCCAGAAGCTGATGTTCTCATCATGACTACAGAAATATTACGCAATACTTTACTACAAAAAACAATCGATGATCAAGTCGATACAAAATCGATCCCAATGCAATTCGAAATGGACTTTCAAAATGAATTGGCGGCAGTTGTATTTGACGAGATCCATTATATTAACGACCTAGACCGTGGCAAAGTTTGGGAAGAAACCATCATGTTCTTACCTAGTCATATTCAGCTTATCATGTTGTCGGCTACCATTGACAAATCAGAAATATTTGCTCAATGGATAGAAGATGTAAAAACAAATGAAGAACATCAAAAAAAGGTATATTTAGCACCCACAAATCATCGTGTTGTTCCACTAAATCATTACTTGTATACAACCATTCCCCAAGGAATTATGAAAAATATCAAGGACAAAGAGTTTATTAAATACATTAACGAGTTTCTACACAAACCAATTCCAGTCAAAAATAGTACATCGCAGTTTCACACGGATAATTACGACAAAGTGAGGAAATTGTTGGATTACTGTCGCAAAAATAGTTGCCATATCAAACCATCCTATGTATTAAACGAAGTAACCAAATATCTAAACGAAAACGGAATGTTGCCAGCAATTTGTTTCGTATTTTCGCGCAAGCTAGTAGAGAAATATGCTCAGACGATTAATATGAGTTTGTTTAGTGACGATGAAGCAAATATTCCATCCATTATCCGTCGAGAATGTGAACAGATCTTGAGAAAGTTGCCGAATTTTAAAGAGTATCTCAATATGCCTGAATTCGAAATGATTACTCGTCTTTTGGAAAAGGGCGTCGCTATTCATCATTCTGGTATAATGCCCATCTTTCGTGAAATGATTGAACTGTTGTTTGCGAAAGGATATGTTAAACTATTGTTTGCTACCGAAACTTTTGCGGTCGGTATTAATATGCCAACCAAAACTGTATTGTTTACCGGATTTGATAAATTCAATGGGTCGTCTATGCGTATGTTGTATCCACATGAATATACACAAATGGCAGGTAGAGCTGGAAGGCGTGGTCTCGACACAATTGGTCATGTCATCCATTTAAACAACATGTTCCGGTTACCATATGGACACGATTACGAACAAATGGTGAATGGCAATCCACAGACACTTCAATCGAAATTCTCCATCTCATACAATTTGGTTTTGAATTTCCTACAATTTAATAATAATACTCTTGAATTTGCTGATAAAAGTATGTCGAATGGTGAAATCCAGCGAAGTATTCAAGCTGTAGCTGACCAAATTAGTCAATTGAAAAATGATTTGACTACAAAGGAAACAACCCCTACATATGCCTATGTTATGGGACATATGGATGAGTTTGAAAAATATATTCAAATGACTGAAGATGTCAAAACATGCAAACAAAAGGCTCGTAAACAAATGGAGCGTTCCATGGCGGAAATGGAGGCGAGTAGTAAGCAATTTAAAGGACAATTGGAACAATATAAATCATTGTTGACAATGAAGATGGAAATAAGACAAAATGAAGAATATATTGATACTTTGTCCTGTCATTTTCACAATAGTTTCGACAATGTTGTTCAATTTCTTCAACGGTATGACTATGTCAAGGAAGAACTATGTGATGACGATGAAATGAATGAGAATCAGGCTGACACAAATAAAAGCAAGGTTGTTATTCAAGAAAAAGGAGGAATCGCCACATTCATTCAGGAAACACATTGTTTGGCATTTACTGATTTCCTTATTAAAGAAGATTATCTGAAGAAATATAATTCTTATGAGATTGCAGCATTATTGAGTTGTTTTGCAAACATTCGAGTAAAAGAAGACAAGAAGATACATAATATATCGTATTTAACTACAAACACACAATTAAATGAAACCTTACAATCACTGTCGTCGATATATGATGGTTATATGGATGAAGAACTTCGTTCTGGAATAAGTCAAGCAAATAATTTGGATTATTTGTTTGAATTTGTAAATCCGATATTAGAATGGTGTGAAGCAGAAGATGATAAAACATGTAAGGACATTATGAAGAAATGTGAATTCGAATACGAAACATTTCCTGGTGAATTTATTAAATCCGTTTTGAAAATAAATAATATGGTAAATGAACTGAAAAATGTAGCTGAATATATGAGTAATATCGATCTTTTACACAAATTAACTGCTATCCCCGATTTAACACTTAAATTTATCGCAACAAACCAATCTCTATATATTTAAAGTTTATTCACATTCTATAAGTTTGAAATCCAAATCAAAACATCCTACTATACAATCATCACCACCATTACATTTATCCAATAAATTTTTATTTTCTAAAAATAAATTTAATGTCGTGTTAAAAAATGTATTTTCATCTATATTGATTTGCTCTTGCATACAAGAACCATGTTTCTCCCATTCATGTTCCCATAATGTATCATCACATTTATGCCAATATGTATTCATATCTGTTAATAATGACCCGGTTGGTTCGGTATATGATACCGTTTTACAATTTTCTGGATATGATGTACTGTTTATTTGAGGCCATAATCCATGAATCATATAATCCGAACTACACCATTTTTGAACTGCTAATTCATAATAATTATATACATTTTCTGAATTTATTAAAAATACATTTCCTAATAATACTATTATTTTTAAAATCATCTATATATTCTAATAATAATAGTATTATTGAATAATTACATAATAATATGTAATCTAATCTTTTTCTTCAAAGATGCTTCATCATTAAATATGAAAACCTTGAACTTATATTTATTATAATCTTCTAGTTCGAATCGTAATGTTATTCTAGATACTGTTTTTAATTCCACTAAATAAACAATATATTGATATAGTCCATCATTACGCACAATTTTATCGAATACATATCCTTCGTGCTCTTTATTACAAATTTCTGGATTATTATTACACATATCTAATAAACTACAATCATTTTGTATTTTACGAATAGCTCTCATTGTTGTATTAATATAATCTATATTATCGCACCAATATTTATTAAATTTTTCAAAATCCTCAGAATAATCAACCAACAATATATTTTTTTGTAAACGAGCCATATTCAGTAAATCCACCAATCTACGAATAGGAGAAGTACAATGAATATAAGATTCTAGTTCTAGCATTTCATGACATTTTCTCTCATCATATAAATCATATTGACCACAAGAACTATTCCATATTTTTAGAAAATTATTAACATTGTCAGGCAAAGACGAATTTTTTTCCATATTATGATTAAATTTAACAGAACGATATATTCCATTATTATATTTTATCATTTCTAGTGCTGTATAGTAATTCATTAATATCATCAAATAACTAACCATATCATTACTACTTTTAATTTTACTAGTGTATTTATAAACCTTTGATAATTTATCAACTACTCCCATCATTACTCGATAATTTTTATCCTTTTTAAGATCATGACTTTCATATACATGATTTTTATATAGTCGAATATATGTATTTTCAAATTTATATCCAACTATTTCATTGTTTATAATGGTAATATCTAATGTAAATGCTAACCGAACTACCTTTTCACAAAGACTACATAAACAATTGGATAATTGTGAAGGCATCATTGGTCTTTTCCTATCTGGTAAATAAATAGTAGATATTCTTTCTGAAAATGAATTCCATAAATTCAGTTCCTCCATCCATAATGGAACATTAGCAATATAAATACTTAAGGTATAACAATCATGGCCATTATTTGTAATACTAAATGCATCATCATAGTCACTTGTTTCACTAGAATCAATACTAAATACTGATTCATCAGTTCGGTCAATGAGATTATATTTTTCAATCACAGAACCAATAAATTCTTGTTCTGTTTTCTCTTTAAGAGCATCGTTTGACGCTTTATTAAAGGTTTGAATAGAAGCATATAAACTTTTACAATAAAGTTGATATTCATAGTAATTAGCTAATATATCAACATCACCTAACACACTTACGATGGTGCCTTGTGGATGCTTTCCGTTCCAATTATCAAAACGAAATACTATATACTTATTATCAATATTTTTTGAAAAGCCTAGTTTCAAATGATATGGAACTACAAATATAGGAAATCTTCTGTCATCCGGAATACATTTATATAGATATTTGTCTTTACATTTTCCAAATGTTTTACTATTTTTAAGGACTAGAATTCCTGGGATAGAAGGCATAGATCTTACACTAGAATGTAAAATATTGACCGTTTTATCATGAAGTTCAAAAACATCACTCGAAAATAGTTTTGATTTGACTGGTTCTATGTCTATTTTTTCAGTTTCATTCAACGATAAGGCATCAACCAAGCTCCAGTCTTGATAGTCCCGATCGTTTATTAATATCTTATAAGACGCCATATTAAATAATAATAATAAATATTTATTATTTAATTATATCAATTTTACTTTTTATTGAATAGAATATAATACAAGTCATATATAGAAATTATTGTTGCCAATTGATAATAAGTCAGAGGATTGGGAATAAATTGTAGAAATTTATAAATAATATCTTTATGTCTTGATTCGATATTAATTTTACAAGCAGAATTATATAGATCAGTCATAATACATCTCCATTTATTGAAATATTGTAGTAAAACAGCAATTAATATTATAGATAAATGTAATAAATGGTGACCAAACAGAATTGAACCAAACCATAAATAACAAGATAATATATGATGAAAAAAACTATTAGAGTATGTATACATAGATGGAACTCTACAATCAGATGTACTTTGATCTAATGAGAATGAATAAAACGCAATTATTAAAAATAAAACAACCCTTGATCTTAAACTTCCAACCATTATATATATATAATTTCGATAATTTCTGGGATTTATTAAATCTTTATTTTTAATATTTCATTTATTAAAAACGAAGAAAACAAAATTATTAAATACAAAACTGTGCGAGGATTTTCAATTTTAAACATTTTTAATATATAATTTTAATTAATCTTTAATTTCTTCTTCTTTAATTTCATTATTTGTTATATTGTCATTTTCTGTTTTACATTCTTCATCAGTATTCATTTTCTTAACAGTTTCTCTCTTTACATTTTGTCCTTGTAACATTGTTACCAGTAAATGATTTGAAATTGCTACATTATTCATATAAGTTTTATACTTAAATACAGATATACTAGTATTCTCGCTAAATTCAAAACTATACCACCAATAAGCAGGAATAAAAATAATCTGTCCGATATTTAATGTAACTTCCAATGTCTTTAATTTATCAAAATCAGATTTAAATTGTGCTTGAACGTCCCAAGGATTAACAGGAGATATAAATTCAAAATTATCATAATCCTTGATAGTATACAAATATTTTGATGATTTTGGTGGAATCATTTTAACTTTAACACTACCTTGCGTAACTAAAAAGAAATTTCTATAATTTAATTCATATTTTAAAACAGTTCGTGTATTTTTTGATGAAAACATTAAATCATATATACAATTACTAACAGAATAAGGTCTTAAAAAATTATCATTGTATCTGAATGTTTTAATGATACTAGTTTCATCTAAAAAATCAAAATTATTTTCACTTATAAATCTCTCACCGTTGTCTTTTCTAAATATTTCCAGTGCGGTATTTAACGTTAAAGGTAGATATAATTCACTGTTATCATCATATTCTTTAACATTCCGTACCTTTATATCGAATGCTCCAAAATTATTTCCAATATAATCAAGATTACATTCCTTCATTAAACCATCAACTTTATAATCAAAAATAACAGGTTGTCTTAAATCACATATTTCTTCTAATTTATCCTTAGATGGTTGCTCAATTTCATATACTTCTAAATCATCACTAACTTTCAAATGAAATGTTATATGGATATAAATAAATAAAACAATACAAAATATTAAAACTGTAAATAGGCTTTTCATATTATTTTATTTTTATACTATAATTTCTAACTTTTTACTAATAACAATTAATCTACTGGTGGATTAACTAATTCATAGTTATCATCATGATCGTCACCGTCATCGTCTTCCATAGGGTAAAATTCCATAGTAGTATTATCTCCCTCTACAATACTAACTGACTTAGGAAATGTAGGTGTAGCTTCGTTATCCTGTGTTACTTTCTCCTCTGTTTCAGAAACATTTTCAGAAACATCTTCAGAAACATTTTCAGAAACATTTAACTCTTCGTTTGATTCTAAATTAGGCAAGGCTAAATTTAATTTACTAACAACACTATATAATGCTGTGCTTAGTCCATTAATAACCATTTGTTGTGATTGAAGTGTAAGTTTTAATGATTCAATTTCATTCATTAATTTTTCATCATTGTCATAAAATGCCTTAAGATCTAATTGTTTCTCTACATTACCCATTACAAAATTAGAAATTTTCTCGACATCAATATTTATTTTATCATTAATAGATTCTGAATCAATTGTTGTATTATTTTTCTCAGATATAACCTGTTGAAGTGTTTCACGTAACATATTAAGTTTTGATTCATGTTGTTGTATTAATTGAAAAGGGCTAATATTTAATTGCGGTGCTGGTGTATTTGATGGTGCTCTTTGTGGTGGTTGGGTTGATGTTGTGCTTGTAGATGTGGGTCCAGACCCACCACCTGCTCTTCTTCTTCTTGCTCCTGATAATGATGAACTAGAACTCATATTTAAATATAATTAATACTAAATTTAACAAATATAATCGCACTTTCCTAAATAAATTTTTTTATAATATTATGATAATGGAAAATGACGAACCTCTACAATCTAATGAATATTTATATAAATCTAATTGTTATAATGACATTGAAAATAATATAGAAGAAATTGAAATTCCTGAATTTACTATAGAACATATTCAAAAGATTGATGATAATTATAGAGAATCTTTATCTCAATTTAAGTATTTTAATATACATACATACGAACAAAATTATAACAAAAGTGCTAATGAACTTTATGAGTTGTTAACAGTACATGAATTATACAATGAACATCTAGATAATATTGAATTATTACAATTTAAAATGAATGATTATAATAATCTTGAAATTTATAAACTAAATAATAAAATACTTACTGAAAATCATATCACAGAATATTTCATTAAAAAGAAAACAAAACTAAATATGTATTTGGAAGAAATTTTACCCATCATTAATAATGATGCGGAAAATTTGGAAGAAGTTAAAAAAATACTAGAAAAACCTCAATGGTGTAAATAAAAATAAGTAAGTGATGAAAATCTAATATATTAGTAATGTGTAATATTGTAATATTGTATTCAAGTAATGAAACTTTTTGTTTTATTAAATTATATCAAAAACATATTGTAGAACAATAAATAGGCTACACCTATTTCAAAAATGACATCATAAGTAAGAATATAAAATGTATCCAAATTAGTAACTGGTTTTACATAATATTCAAGAGTAGTAGGAGAAGGAGGAGTTGTATTTGATTTAATATTTATAATAGCATTATATGTGGGATTTTTCATATGAATTTCAATTGTTCTAAACCCTTTATACCATGTAAAGAATGTCCAAAAAGAACAAATATATATCATAACAAAAAACATAGATAGTTGACGTTGAATATGTTCAGGATTGTTATAAAGAGATTCTATATCATATATGGTAACAGTGCTTATAAGCATAAGAGAACTAGATGTATTTACTTGTCTTTTGGATGCTTTTAATATATTTTTTTTCATACAAATATTTACAACTATACATAAAATAAATGCGTGAAGAAGTATAATATATTTAATCTCATATAAACGATCTCCGAAATATAATCCTACTGTGGTAATTACCCCTCCTTCTTGTAATCCTTGTAATATTATTCCCATAGTTTGAGACAACTGATATTTTTCGTTCCGTAATACAATATACATTGGCTTAATAATGCGTGTATGAGTAGTATGTAAAAATAATTCAACAAATGTCCATATAATTGTTGATCCAAATAATATTAGAAAACAATCCGTAGAATTTCGTGATATATAATCGTCAAAAGAAAGAATAATCGAAAATAATCCATATATTAATTTTGTATTTCCATTAGTAGCAAAATCACCTAATCGAACGATATAATATTTATTCTGTAGAATAGATAACATAATAGATTATAAATAAGTTAGATTATAAATTTTACAGCAGAATTTTTATAATCTTATCTCTTATGTTTAGTCATCTATATTATTTTGAGAAAATATAAAATACATAAAAGGTGTGGTTTTAAATCTTCAAGGGTATAAAAATAATAGTTTTATATATATATGAACTTATATCGGTTTTCAAAAACACTTATTAGACCTTATATGTATCGTGTTTATCATACAAATGTTGTGGATCATTACGAGAATCCAAGAAATGTTGGATCATTTAACAAAAATAAACAAAATATTGGAACTGGTTTAGTTGGAGCTCCTGCGTGTGGAGATGTTATGAAACTTCAAATAAAAGTTGATGAAAATGGAAAAATAATCGACAGCAAATTTAAAACATTCGGTTGTGGGTCGGCAATCGCATCATCATCTGTTGCTACTGAATGGATAAAAGGTAAAACATTAGATGAAGCAATAAATATAACCAATAAAGATATTGCATCACATTTAAAATTACCGCCTGTAAAATTACATTGCAGTATGTTGGCTGAAGATGCGATTAAAGCAGCAGTAAAAGATTTACAAAATAAAAATAACATATAAATCATAATAGAAATAAAAATGTATGGGTATTATAATTATGGAGATACTAAACGCAACAAAAGTTATTCAAGAAAAGCAACAAATATGGCGTCAAAAACAAATAGAAATTTTTTATGGTTCGGGAAGACCCATATTTAGAATTACAGAGGATAATATGTTTGAAAGAAAAAATTATGATAGTAACTATTACATGTTGCCTAATAAATGGAGAGAAATAGATAATAAAAATTACATACCTGAAAAAAAAGGATTTATTCAAAAAAAAGACATAAATAATATTCCAATAGTATAACAATGGAATACTATATGGCGAATCCCAATAGATATTATGTAAAACAGAATGTAAATCATCGAGAATATTTTATGCAAAAATATATATATAACTTAGATATTGTAAATATACCAGAAATTATAGAATATAATAGTGATAGTAAAATAATGGTAATGAAGAAAGTCGGAAAAGATAATTTATCACATACTTATGGAGAAAATGCTGATGATATTCCCGATGACGTATTTGATCAAGTTGTTGAAATAGTGCGTAATCTGGTATTACATAACATTGAATATCCTGATTTAACTGGTTATAATTTTATAGAAGATACCGATGGAAAAGTGTGGATAATTGATTTTGAACATTCCAGTATGATGACTTCAAAACAAGTTAATAATATTCATATACAAAATATTTGTAATGGTGATAAAATATGGAATCCCGAATTTAAATAAGTTAAATCAATAAAAAGGTATAAAAATTTTTTTTTACAATTATATATCTATATGGATAAAGATGAAATTATTAAACAACTTCAAGAAGAAAACTCTTTACTCAAAAATGAATTAGAATCTACTCAAAATCATCTTAAAAAATATACAGCCCCTGCTAGGAATAAGAAACATTATGAGGCTAATAAAGAACTTATAAAAAGTAGAGAATATGAAACAAATGTTTCAGAAGAAAAAAGAGCGGAATATAACAAGCGTGCATATCAAAAACGAAAAAATAATAAAATTATAAAAGAAAATAATGAAAACATTTAGGAATTTTAATTAATAATTCGTATTATTAATTAAAAATAAATCTTTAGTATATATAAATGAAAAAAATCATTGGCGTTTATAAAATCTCAAATAATTTGTGTCCCGAAGGAAAGTACTATATAGGATATTCGTGTAATATAAACCGTAGATGGTGCATACATCGTTCAACACTTAAAACAAATAAACACTGTAATATTCGTATGCAACGAGCATATGAGAAATATGGGTCTGATTGTTTTACCTATGAAATTTTACAAGAATGTGAAACAGAAGAAGAAGCAAAAAATGTGGAACTTTCTTACTTAGAAGATTTGACTATACGAGATAAATTATACAATTTACATTATAATAGTAGTGGTGGTGATTTAATGACATATCACCCAAATAAAGAGCAAATTATAGAAAAAACGAAAGATACAATAAAGGAAAATATAAGTAAAATGTCAAAAGAAGAAAGACAGAAAAAATGGGGACAGCCAGGAGAAAAAAATGGTATGTATGGTAGAACACATACAGATGAAGTTAAAAGATTATTTTCAGAAATGCATAAAGGTAATAATTATACTCTTGGACTAAAAATGTCAGTCGAACAGAGAAAAAGAATGTCAGAAGCTAGAAAAGGTAAAAATACAGGTGAAGACAATCCTTTTTTTGGAAAACATCATAGTGAAGAAACACTGAAAAAAATTCAGGAAACTAAACAAAAGAACATAGCAAAATATGGACGAACACTACCAAAAAATACAAGAGAAATATTAATAGATGGAAAAACTTATATATCGGCATCAGAAGCAGGAAGACAATTAAATGTATGTACTGCTACTATTTTACATCGTATTAAATCTCTTAATTCAAAATTTCTTGGTTACCATTATGCATGCTGATACTAAACCAGATGAACTTAAGCAACCATCTTTAGTTTTATAGGTGCGTGATGTTGATAATCATGAATCTTGAAATCTTCTAATACATAGTCATTAATGTTTTCTCTCTTGTTTAAAATTTCTACTGTTGGAAAAGGATAAGGGGTACGTGTTATTTGCTCTTTCATATCGTCTAAGTGTTCCGCATAGATATGGCAATTTCCTCCATAATGAATAAATTCATGGGGTATTAAATCACAATGTTTTGCTAATAAATGTACTAGAAAGCTGTAGGAAGCGTAATTAAAACTGGCCCCACAGCTGGAATCCAGTGATCTTTGATATAAACAACAACTCAACTTGTTACCATCAACCACATTAAATTGAAATAAAACATGACAAGGTGGTAAACATCCTCCGTCCAATTGTTCTACATTCCATGCACTAATTACCATTCTTCGTGAGCTTCGTTGGGAAGGATC
>Ga0210003_1003716_pt1 | contig 12309 bp, 17 predicted proteins | sample LantaG_FD_182804 | JGI IMG/M metagenome (GOLD analysis project Ga0210003, IMG submission 182804) | Deep subsurface microbial communities from Baltic Sea to uncover new lineages of life (NeLLi) - Landsort_02402 metaG (SPAdes) (version 2) | ecosystem: Environmental > Aquatic > Marine > Oceanic >...
ATCCATATTATTATTTATTAAATAATTAAATGACCTTCGACAAATTATACACCTCTTTAATGGAAGCATATGAAGAAGATGCTGAGTACAGAGGTAGAAAAGTAAAACTTAACAAACCTATGAGAGGAGATGTAAAGAAGTTTAAGGTTTATGTAAAGGATCCTAAGACCGGTAACGTTAAAAAGGTAAATTTTGGGCACGGTGGTACATCTGCTAAAAGACGTGGTGAGAAGACGATGAAGATTCGTAAGAGTAATCCAAAAGCTCGTAAATCTTTTAGAGCCAGACATAAATGTGATCAAAAGAAAGATAGAACTACTGCAGGTTACTGGGCATGTAAGAAATGGTAACGGTTATCTTTTAGATCCAGACATAAATACGATATTGTTATGTAACGTAATTTTTATTAATATACTTGTTAAATATTATATTTATAATAAATAATTGTATGGCCAATAAGTATCTTCCACCTACCGGTAGCAGCATTAGTGCATCATGTATGAATGTTGTAAGAAAATGTAAACTTGATCAAACGACAGTTACACCAACGTCAGTAAATAGTATTGAAACATCAACAAATTTTTATAAAAATCAAGCAAGTATGCCAAACTCGACCGGTGCGGCTACAAATCAAAAATTTAGTAATTTCTACGACGCGTCAGTGGTAACAGGACACATTTACGCGAGAGCCGAATCATGGTCAACGTACGGCAATAACAACGATGGGCTGATAGCTATTAACATAGATTGTAACTCCATCGTAACTAAAAATAATCAAAAAGTATATAATTTCAAGTTTGAGACTGGTCAGTGGATTGAACGAATTGAAACTGTAAGTTCACCCGACGCCAACTGCCGGGTCGCGACCAGTACTGGTTACTCCAACGGCAATAAAGTCGTATATATTCGAGATGGTCTAAATAGTGCTGCTGGTCAAAGTATTGTATCTGCAACGGTTTGCGTCGGTTATAATGATGAAGACCGGAACTATTGTATCCAGAGAAATATTACAAACCGCGTATAACTAAATAATATATTGATTGTAGATTATAAAAAATCTTAATATAAATATAATAAATATATGGAAACAATTGAATCACACTTTGAAAAAGTTAATAATATAGCTAGTAAATGTATTATTGGTGTTGAATATTTAGATGATAAACTACCAGTTCAAAGATTTGTAACTTTAAATACTGATATTATAGGTAGTGAATATAATAAAAATATAGATTATAATTATAAAAATAATAACGGTTTATATTATCGTTTTTTTGATGTGATTCAAAAAGTGTGGTTTGAATACCTAACAGATCAACAATTAGCATACCATTATTACGGTGTAGATGCTGCTGGTCTGGAAGATACTGTTGAATTATATTTTCTTAATGATAAAGATAAAATTAATCTCATTAACAATGAGGTTATAAAAATCGTTGATGAATTTATTGATACAAATGATAAGCTGGTATCTGATGTAGTTAAGTATAATAAAAACTACAGTAAAGAGTTATTTAATATTTATTCACATTTATTTTTTAATACTAAGATACTAACTTACGATGAAGTTGTATTTTCAATAGTATTTAACATAACTCTTGATGAATATAAAAATGGTAAAATAGAAAATATAGAATATTTTAAAGATAGGTATGTAGATGTAATAGAAGTTTATAAACAAAAAGCTATTGAGACGATTAAAGGTGAAATTGATGAATCTTCTTTAGATGAAGATGAAATAAATGAATTAGAATTAATTTGTTCGATGATAACTAGTGCAGTTGATGATAGTAATGTTACTCGGCAAAATCTTATTGAACCACAGGAAATACTAGAAGAATATCCTCCAATATTATTCCCTGTACCAAATTTTATCGAAGATCAACATGGTAGAAGTAGATACTTACAATGTAAGTTAAAACTTGAAAGTTATAAATACATAGTATAATATTTATTATTATACATTTTGGTATGGTAGATATATTAAAGAATACAGAAAATATTAATATTATAGATAAAAATTTAGTATTAACATGTACATGTAATCAGCGTTATATTGAACCTACACGGGCATTCTTAAATAGTATCGTTAAAAATTCACCAACAATAAATGTATTAATTAGATTGGTTAATGTTGATAATGAGACCATTGAACAACTTAAAGAAGTATATAAAAATTGTAATATATTTTTCTGTATAGATAATACAGAACTATGTGATGAAAGAAAAATTATAAATCAAACTGAAATTGTTAATAGAACAATATCTGAACTTAAACGTAAAACAAACAGCGATTTCAAAGGAATAGGTTGGTTATATTCTGAAGAAGCAGCGTATTGTTCTAACATTAAATATAATACAATTAATCAATTATTAAAAGCTGATGTAAAATGCGTTGTTTATATGGATGTAGATACTATAGTACGTAAAGATATATATGACATATATAAAACGGTATTAGGATATGATATAGCTATGTATATATCTCCAGATGAACACTTAAAAGAAATAACCCAATATGGTGAAAAATATTTTGGTTGGCATGCAGGTATTATAATAGGTAGTAATACAGATATATCTATAGATTTTTTTAAAGATGTTGAATTACGAGTTAATGATAATTTATATGATATAGAAGCTGATGAAGATGAATTTGATCATGTTTTTTATATAGAAAAATATAAAAACCAAATAAAACTTAATAAGTTGACAGAGTATTATAAAGATAATGGACCAAAATTTAATACTAAAAATGCAGTTTGGAGCGGTCAAACAAGTGCAAAAATTTGTAATAATGATTATATAAATGAATACTTTAAATATAAAGATGCATAAGTAAAATTTTATAACGATATACGCGTAATGAATGTCAAAAATATAAATGAGTTGGACAAAAACAAACTTACAATAGCATGTACAACAAATCAAAAATACATGCGCTATATAAAACCGTTTTTAAATTCCGTTGAAAAACATACTACAAATTTAAATGTTGTGCTAAGATTGGTAAATTGTAATAAATTTGATAATGAATATACTAATTTTGATTTATATAAAATGTATGAAACAAAACCATTTGATAATAAATCCTGTGACATAAACGAAATGGGTTATCAAGAATTACTAAAATCAATAAAGTTAGGTAAGTCAAAGTTTACAAAAAGTGAAGGAAAATATTGCTGTAATATAAGATTTAATACTATTAAAATGCTAATTGATAGCAATTTTAAACATATCGTATATCTTGATGTAGATACTATAATAAATAAAAATTTTAGTTCAATAATAACAGAATCAAAAGATTATGATATAGCAATGTATGTTGGTCCGTGGGATGCTAATTTAGACTTAGCTTGCGGTTATGTATTCCCGGATACAGGTTTAATGTATGTTAATAATACTGAACTTTCAAAGAAATTTTATGAAAATTTGGCAATAAAGATGTCTAGGCCTGATATATTAGCTATAGACTCAAATGAGTTTGAATTTAAAAAATTATTATCAGAACTTGATATTAAAATGTTAGTTTTAGATAAAAAATATAAAGATAACGGCCCTGAATATAATGCGGATAGCTATATGTGGAGTGGTGTTGGGGACCAAAAAAAATCGGATATGTTTGAACAAAAACTTAAAGAATATAATAAAAATAATAATAACAAATAAAATGTTCAAAGACCTAACAAACAAAGATGTTATAATGTTTACGACTGATAAAAATTATATACCTTTTGCAAAGATATTAGTTAATTCAATATTAAAAAATAGTCCAAATATCAAAATAGTAGGTAGATTTGTAGACTGCAATGATAACGATGTGCAGCAATTTCGCAAAAAAATTAATGTGATATTAGATAAAAAAGATCTATGTACAAAAAGAAATTTAACAACTAGTGAAGGTTTATATGCCACAGATGATTTTTTTTACAAAAATAAAACAACTATAAAACCGGTGAAATTATTTTATAGTAAATTGATATCATATTGTTCTAATATAAAATTTGATACTTTATTGAACCTCTTAAATGCAGGTGTACATAGCGTTATTTATGTTGATGTTGATACTATTATTCGCAAGGATTTAACTAAATTATATATTGAATTAAACAAAAATGATTTTTGTTTTTATAAAGATAAACCATATACCGAACAAATAGGTGGTAGTACAAGACTTCAAGGAGCAGATTTTTTATATCACGGTGGTTTAATAGGTGTATCAAATAATTCTAAAACAAAAGATATTCTTAAAAACTTAACTAATATTGTACATGAAAATATATATGATTGGGATATAGACGAACGAATATTACCTAAAATTATTAATGAAAATGTAAATATTTTAAATGTAGATATTACATATAAAGATGAAGGCTTAAAAGCAGAGTCCCATATATGGTCAGGTTCAGGTCCAACAAAATTTACAGATAATTTATATATAGATGAATGTAAAAAATACAAATAACTATACACCACGCGCGGTTGATATTAATACAAAAATATCTTATATATATGTAAAATGATAAAACAATTACCAGAACTTAAAGAAAATTATCTACCTGAAGATCAGTGTAAAAAGATATATGAGTGGATACATACAAATAAATATTTAACCGATGATGGTGAAGGTAAAAGAGTTTTTTGTAATACATATAAAAAAGATGATTTACCTGATTTTTTAAAGTATAATATTAAAGGAATTTATAATGCATATCATTTTATTGGTATGTATTCAGTAAAAAGGGGGTATATTGCACCGCACGTAGATGATGATTTATATGAAACATTAATAGATATATACCCAGATTCAGGTATATCAGACCCACCGCCATGGCTCCCACCTGAAACAGAAGTGTATTATGTTGATGTATGCCCTGAAATGAAAGGTGGAGAAATAGTTATGGATGGTATCAGTTATGCACCAAAACGAAATAGTTCTATAACAATACCTATAGGTAAATTACATAGTGTAACTCCTATAACTCATCAAATAAAATTTAGAACAGCTTTAGTTTGTGAAAAATATTATTTATCGAAAAAATATTTAGATTTATTAAAAACACCGTTGTATAAAGGAGGTTAAATGGTATAATATTATAATGGGTAATATAGCTATTATAGGTGGTTCAGGGTTTATCGGTACGTATACTAAAAATGAATTAGTAGAACATGGTTATAACGTAACTACAATAGACGTCAATAAAAAGAGTGATATTTGTGTTAATGTATTAAATTTTAAACATCTAAAAAAAGCTCTATCTACCGAAAAATTTGATGCAGTCTATATGTTTGCTGCAATATCTGATAGTAAAGAAAATCATACTGATATAAAACATGCAGTTAATACCAATATAATGTCTTTAACGAATACGTTAGATGCCATGCATGAATTGGGTATACCGCGAATTATATTTTCATCAACAGTTTGGGTATACAGTGTATGTAATATTACAGATGTTAACGAAGATACTATTCTATCTATTTCTAATAGTGATCACATATATACAACATGTAAGCTGACGTGTGAAGCTATAATTAGAAACTATCAAAAAGTTAAAGGTATAGATTTTACAATTCTAAGATACGGTATTGCATACGGTCCAGGTTGTCACCCAGATACAGTTTTATCAAAATTTATATCGAATGCAATATTAGGTAAACCTTTAGTAGTTACCGGGAATGGTAATATACATCGGAATTTTCTTTATGTTACTGACCATGCAAGAGGTAATAGGTTAGCATTATCTGAAAAAGCAAAAAATCAAATAATTAATTTAGAAGGTGATCAATCAATATCTATTAAAAATGTTGCAGAAAGAGTCCAAGAGCTTCATGGAAAAGAAGTTAAAATTTTATATACAGATGAAAGATTAGGTGATTATAAAGGTAAGGTAGTTGATAATTCAAAAGCTAAAAAACTATTAAACTGGGAACCAACAGTTAATTTTCTTGAAGGTAGTAAAGTTTTATATAATTATATAAAATGAAAGGACATATAAATTTAGTATATTTTTTACATGGTAAAGATACTTTATTTAAAACTGTAAATATTTTTGATGCAGATTTTAAAAAAGACTACTATTCATTTTTAAAATGTTCAAATTATTTGAATAAAATAGAAAATGATATATGGGAGTCTCTTATCTTAAGTGGTAATGATTTATATTATTGTTGTGGTCATAATTATTTTTATAAAAAGAAATATAATTTAGAATATACTAGTGATCTTTTTAAATCTAATGAACATATAAGACATTTAGTTAATATCACTATTGAACGTGATGGGTGTGATAATATTCAAAATCATTTACATTTTTACGATTATTATAATAGGAAAAAAAATAAAGAAATATTAACTACAATATGTATTCAACTTGAATATAAATTATACCAAGTTTTCTTACAAAAAAAAGGTACGCAACTAGATCCTTGCATTCCAGGTATAACATCTTCAAAATTAATTTATAGTCCTCCAAAATAATTTTGGTTGACTTTTTATAAAAAGTATATACAATATACAAGTATGATAAATTACTTAATAATAGCTCCGCATGCGGATGATGAACTGCTCGGAGTAGGTGGAACAGCTCACAAGTACCTTAATGCTGGTGATGAAGTACATGTAATAATATGTGGTGTAAGAAAAATTGATGATAGTATTCAAATAGAAAAAGCCACAAAAGATTTTACATCTGTACATATTTTACCGTTTGAGGATCAATCATATAATATAGTAAAAAATGAATTATTAAGAAGTGTTGAAGATATATATATTAATTTAAAACCGAATATAGTTTTTATACCTAATAAAGATGACTTTAATATGGATCATAAAGCAGTTCATGAAGTGTGTGAAGTTGTTTTAAGAAGATATCAAGAACATTCACCTGATAAGATTTTAATGTATGAAATACCATCATCTACGACACAATCATTTAATAATAACTTTAAGTGTAATTATTATGAAGAACTTTCATTAGCTAATATAAATTATAAAATAAAACGTTTTGGTGAATATAAGAACGAAGTTAGAGAGTTTCCTAATCCGAGGTCAGAGAATGGTATAAAAACATATGCAATGTTTCGAGGTATGGAATGTAATACAAAATATGCCGAAGGTTTTAATTTAATATATCAAAAATCATGAAGACAGTTTGGGATAATGTAGATAAATTTGAAGAAATAATAGCAGAATATGCAGGTAGTAAATATGCAATAGCTATTGATAGCTGCACCAATGCGTTATTTTTATCATTAAAATACTGTAAAGATGTGTATCAATATAAAAATGAACATGTAAATGTACCGGAAAAGACATATATATCAGTACCTATGCAAGTCAAGCATGCTGGCTTTGAAGTTAGTTTTACAAATACTCAATGGCAAGGAGCTTATAAATTAGACCCGTTACCTGTTATTGATTCTGCTCAGCGTTTTACAAAGGGTATGTACATTCCAGATACTTTATATTGTATATCTTTTCACTTTAAAAAAATATTATCTACTGGTAAAGGTGGTATGATTTTAACAGATGATAAAGATGCTTATGAATGGTTTAGAGCTATGAGATATGATGGTAGACCTTCAATATTTTATAATGATATAATTAATATGGGTGTTAATTATTTAGGTTACCATATGTATATGTCACCAGAACAAGCAGTAATGGGTATTAATAATTTTTATAATGTTAACGGGGATAATAAAGATAGTGGTTGTAGTGATAATTACGCAGTAGATTTATCTAAATTAAATTGCTTTAAATGAAAATAATAGTTTTAGGTTCTACAGGAATGGCTGGTAGGTATATCTCAAGCTATCTGAAACAATATTTTAAGGTTGTAGAGTTAAATAGAAATCACTTTGATGCCTTAAATGTTGATGTAAATTATTTTTATAAAATAGTAAATCAAAATGATGTTGTAATTAATTGTGTTGGAATTTTAAAACCATATATTAATACTGTAGGTATCAATGAAACTCATATTATAAACACAACATTCCCTATTATATTAAATAACATATGTAAACATAATGATGCAAGGTTTATACATATATGCTCTGATTGTGTATTTAAAGGAGATAAAGGTAACTATAGTGAGATGGATGAGTGTGATGCAACTGATGTATACGCTATAACGAAGAAGAGAGTTATAAATGGTACTATAATTAGAACATCATTTATTGGTAACGATTTAAATGATGATGGTGTAGGTTTAATGAAATGGGTTATCAATAATCAAAATAAAACGATTGATGGGTATATTAACTGTCTATGGAATGGTATAACTGCTCTCGAGTTAGCTAAACAAATATTTAAAATTATAGTACATGAAAATTTTTGGAACGGTGTTCGTCATATTTTTAGCTCTAAAGTTATTAGTAAATATGAATTATGTAACTTGATAAACGATATATATAATTTAAATATTAAAGTGATTAAATTAAAAGCGCAAAATATTGAAGGTACAATAATAAAAAAATATTTAGATAGGTCATTATGTTCAATACATAGAAGTATGGTGAAACGTAGTTTTGAGACACAATTAATTGAAATGAAAAAATTTGATGATGAATACAGTAAATAGCCATAATGAATGGGACCCACTTGAAGAAGTTATAGTAGGTGATGGATTTCCTACAAGTTTACCATTGTTAGATTTATCCTTTAATTTATTTTTCCACGATAATCTTCGTAATACAAATCAAAAGCAATATGAATTTGGTAACCCACCATATTATTCTATAAAAAAGCGTCATTGTGAAGAGCATTCTGAAGATTTAGAAAAATTCTGTGAATTACTTAAATCTTTAAATATAAAAGTACGTAGACCTAAAAAACCTCAGCGGTTAGAACAAATTAAGACACCTTTATGGAGTAGTAATAATCACCCGGCATTAAATGTTAGAGATATGGCGATGATCGTTGGTGATACAATTATTGAATCATCTCCAGTATGTCGTTTTAGATATTTTGAAAATGACTTTTTACATCATCTTTTTTTAGAATATTTTAAAGGTGGTAGTAAATGGATACAATCTCCGAAACCTTTAATGACTGATAATAGTTTTGATTTATCTTATATAAATGAAGATGATGGTAAGCAGCATTATATTGATCTACAACGTAAAACACATTATATGGATTGCGGGTATGAAATAATGTTTGATACAGCAAATTGTGTGCGTATGGGTAAACATATATTAATGAATGTTGCAAACGAAAATCAAAAACTAGGAGCTCAATGGTTACAAAATACATTAGGTAATGATTACAAAGTACTGACTGTATCTTTAACAGATTCTCATATTGATTCGTCGTTTTTACCATTAAAACCAGGTGTTGCAATTGTAACTAGAGAATATATAAAAGAAAAATTACCACCGGAATTGCAATCATGGGATATTATTTATATTCCTATGAGAGATCGTAGTGAAGAGGATTATAAATCTCAAGGTATAAAACTAGCTTCACCTAGAGTGGAATTAAACGTTTTTAGTATATCACCGGAATTAATTGTATGTCATTCAGAATATGAAAAAATATTAAATAAATTACTAAAAAAACATAATATTGAAGCTATTGGAACTCCTTTTAGGCACTGCGAAATTTTTAGTGGTGGTCATCACTGCACCACATTAGATATAAGAAGAAAAGGTATTTTAGAAAATTATTTTGAATAATGCAATAACAGTTAGCGTGGATTATAATTACATTAAGTATTTATATTCATTTATAGATTCTATACAAACTATTGAAACTAAAATAGATATTTTTGTAAGATTGGTAGATTTTAAGGATTTACAAATAGATGAAATAAAAAAAAAATATCCTAATATAAAATTAATTATCGATAACCCAAAATTAAGTGGAATAAAAAATATTTTTAAAACAAAAGATGAATGGGATTTTACAGATTATGATATTCAAAAAATTACTGATGTAAAGAAAGTTTTATGTAGTCCGCGTGGTTATTACTCTTGTCATTCAAGATTTCTATCGATCGAAGAATTACTGGATAAAGGTTATAACGTTTTAAGTTTAGATGCTGATACATTATTCTTAAAAAACTTTGATGATATTTTCAATAATTTACAATATGATATATATACTGTAAAGGATACAAATATTTGTAATATAAATATTTTTTCTAATGAAGGGTTTTTATTATTTAAAAATAATAAAAAAATAAAAAATTATATATCAAAAATTAATAATTATATTTTTTCCGGGGAAAAATATATGGGTTGGAATGTAGATAATTACGCATTGCATAAATTTTTAAATAACGATATATCAGTTAAATTACTAGATTCAAAATATAAAGATAAAACACTTAATAAAAATTCAGTGATGTGGTCTGGTACTGGTAAAATAAAATATGATGAATCATTTATAAAAAAATGTACAGATGTAAATAAACTTAGTAACTATGTTGAATAAATCAGCAATAACGATATCGTCAGATTATAAATATGTTAATTATCTAAAGAGAGCATTAGATACAATAACTATACATGGTACTATTGCAGATATTTACGTATATGCGGTAAACTTTACTAACGAACAGATCCACGACTTAGACGGTTATAATATACAAATTATTAGAGATAATAACTATTTGTTATCTACTTGCAATAATATGGTTAAGAAAGGGGAGATAGAAGATAATACTAATCGTGATGCTGGTATATTATCAAAAGATATAAAATATATCAGCAGTTTATTATATAGTGAACAAGGAGTTTACACTTGTCATAGTAGATTTAAAAATATTAACTTTCTACTAGCCAATGGTTATAATAATATATTATGCTTAGACGCTGATACTGTATTTAATAAAAATATAGATCATATATTCAATAAAACTGATAAAGATATGTATATAATACCAGTTGTTGTTAACGGTATTGAACATATATTTGATAATGAAGGTATGCTTTTTATTAACAATAATAAAAACACTATATTATTTTTTAAAGAAGTATGTGATTTTATATTCACAGGGGAAAAATGGCGAGATTGGGATGCAGATGCAGATGCATTAAGTTATATTATGTCAACTAACCCATTATCTATAGGTAGATTAGATTCTAGATATAAAGATAATAAATGTCTTAATAACGCTTATATGTGGTCTGGTGATGGAGATGCTAAATATATATCCAAGTTTAATAAATTAAAATGAATAAAATTAACATATGTTATGTAATTAATGATAGTAAACTGTTTATAAATTTAACTCTTTATTCTATTGATATGATTAAAAAGTTCTTTAGATCAAAGAAACATGTTTTAAATTTTTATATATTGAGTGAAGATAAACTAGAATTACCAAACGATATAACCAATATAATATCACCATATAAAAATATACCGTTATTCTGGCAAAGAATGTATATATCTGAATTAATCGGTGAATCAAAAGTGCTTTTTTTAGATAGTGATACAATTACATATACATGTATATCTAAACTTTGGAATATTGATATAGGTGATAATATTGTAGGGATGGCACCACATTATTGCATGAATGATATGCAATCATGTATTAAACATTATAGTTTACAAAATTATGAAATGATTAATAATAAAAAACATATCAAAAAATATTATAATGCAGGTGTAATATTGATCAACTGTAATAAATGGTTAGAACAAAAAATAACTGATAAATGTTTAGAAATGTATAAACATTTAGAAGATACAGATCATTATAAAAATGATGAAATTAATATTAATGTAGTATTATGTGATAATATATATGAATTAGATGAAACTTGGAATTATTTCCCACGAGAATCATATAAAAGATCAAATATAGTACATTACTATGGTAAAAATTATAAATTTAAACCTATTCATGATGAAATTTTTCGTAATATATAAAATGAATAAAATTAACATATGTCATTAATAACAGTAACGCTGTATATAAATTTAAAATCTTCCTAGATTGATGGTAGATATTTATACTTATATTAGATAAATATAGTTTTATGAATACAGACTATCTTAACAATTTAACAGAACAGTATAATATTTTTCAAGGAGAAATTGAAAAATTTAATGATAAAGGTGTTGCTGCAGCTGGTACAAGAGCAAGAAAAGCTCTTTTGGAGATTGCAAAGTTAACTAAAGTTATTAGAAAAGAAATTCAGGATGTAAAGAACGAAGGTAAAGTATAAATAATAATGTGATTACTTTTAAAAAATTCTTTGAATCTAACAAACCTCTCGGTTTAATAGAAACTATAACTTTTAAAGAATTAGGTCCCATTGAAGCTAAAATTGATAGCGGCAATGGGGCTT